>Ga0080013_1000653_pt1 | contig 48331 bp, 62 predicted proteins | sample ETNvirenome_6_85_FD_69236 | JGI IMG/M metagenome (GOLD analysis project Ga0080013, IMG submission 69236) | Marine viral communities from the Pacific Ocean - ETNP_6_85 (SPADES assembly) (version 2) | ecosystem: Environmental > Aquatic > Marine > Oceanic | place: Pacific Ocean | collected 2013-06-19
AATACTTGAAGGCGTATTGAAAGATTTTGGTTGGGGTGTAGAAGAAAGAAATGAGCTTTTAAAAAATTTACAAGAAGATAGTCCTGGCGTATGGGTTGGTATGACTAAAGATGGTAACAAAAGGTACTTTAAAGATAAAGAGTCATTACAGAGAGCATTGAAAAGGGGTAGTGTTACACCTGCAGATAAAAAAGATGATGATGAAGTAGATAGAGATGCTGGCAAACCAAAGGATACTGATTTTTTTGATAGGGGATTGGATAAAGAAAAGGAAGATGAACCTAAAAAAGAACCTGAAGAAAAAAGTAAACAAAGAGTAGAATCTGTAACAAAGGAAATATATGGTGATAATGGAGATGGACCTTTACTACAAAATTCTGAAACATCACAACAGGCATTAGATAATGGATATGTTAAAAAGAAACCGTGGGTTGCGCCAGGAAATGCGGGTTCTAACTATAATGAAAATATGTCAAATGAAGGTGCTTTAATACTTGAAAAATATCCTAATTTATCAGTAGATGAGTTAGCACAAATATTACACAATAGAACAAAAAATACTAAATTGGGAAAACAGCAAAAAGATAGTGCTATTAAAAGCGAAGATAGATTAAAAGTACCAAAAGAAATAAAAAATAAATTTAATTATAAAGCAGCAGTAATAGCAGCTAGAAGTGCTAAAAGTAAACACGATAGGGCAAAAGAAGGACAAGAAAAAGTTGGTTTAAAAAATGCTCAAATGAAATCCTTTGGTGGAACTGCTACTGATTTAAATAATTTAAAAGAAGAAATAAATAAAGGTAAAGATCCTGTTTTACTTTATGATGATGGTAGAGTGTTTAAAATACCAAAAGAAAATATATTAAAATGGGTAGATGCTAGTGGTGGTGGAGAAAATGCTGCCGATACCGTTGTCCTATCAGTTGGAGATGATGGTACAATTTTATTTGATGGTTGGTCTGATAAGAAATCTTTAGCTGATATACAAGGTAACTCTACTTTAAATGATGATTTTAAAAAATCAGTTTCAAATGTAAAAAAATTATTAGAAGATGGTAAAATAGATAAAGAGACAGCAAACCAAGCTCTTTCTATATTAACTACTAGTCAAAAAGAAGTTGCTGATATTGAGAAAGGATATTCAAATGTTGTTGAATCCGAGGCACAATGGATGAATTCAATTAGTGGTGAAGAGGAACAAGAATTATTAGATGCGGTAATAGAACAAGGTAAAGATTATGAAGAAGCTGGTACTAAAAATCATTGGGAAAATTTTAAAAATAAAATAGGTGCTGAAAATGATAAAGAAGCATTAGAAGAATTAGTTTCAAGGGGAGCAACAGGTCAACCTAAAAAACTAACCAATGATGAAAAGAAAATTGTTCAAAGATTAGCTAAAAAGTTTAGAGATAAATATAATGAAAGGGGAGATGAACTTCCACAATTGTTAGATACAAATAAATTGTTGAGTCAAACAAGAGAAAAGGCATTAAATGCTCAAAGACAAGTAATAGAGGATTTAAATAAATTTAATGTTAAAACTAAAAGTGGACAAGAAAAACCTATGGGTGATATGCTTGCATTTGAGGAAGCAATTGAGTTTTTACATTTAGATAAAATAGATCAACCTAAAGATGATGATGACTACAGCCAAATATTAAGAAGAAACACACAACTTGTTATGGAAGGTATATCAGTTGAACCTGATACGATAAAAGATTGTTTAGGTGTTGAAGATATAAGTGATGCTCAAGATAATTTTGAAGTTTTACAGAAAGAAAGACTAACTTACGACAGAGAGACTGGAACAAGAGTAACTGGTAAAGTTGTTTACATCTACGCTGTCAGTAAAGGTGGAGAGCAAACTGAAATAGGACAAAAAACTTATCGTTCTAAAGATGGACCAACAGGTAAAACTAATAATACCATAGAGTGGTCAGGTGATATGCAAAAATGTTTTGATAGTAAGAGAGAAAACTAATGAAAACCCAACTACTCTGCACATTCACAGCTAAAAGCACTTTAGATGATGTATTAGAACTTATCATAGAGTGTAATGATATTCTATATGATAAAATATATGTCTTTGAGAATATTAAAGATCATTCTCAATTGATTTGTACATATAATGTAGAGTATGATGAGGAAAATTATCCTGAAGATATACCAAATACTATTTCACTTCATCGGAAGAAACAGAGCAACACACTATACACAATAAATGCACTCAATGAAGTTATTAGAGAGTTAAATAATAATGTGTTAGATAAGAGATTCCCTATTCCGTGGGAACAATATCAGAACTCTTTGTTGTTAACCAACGATGCTGGACTAAATAAAATACCAACAAAAATACATAAAATTATTAACACAAAAGATTAAAAAAAAATTGTATTTTGGCGAAAAGCTAGATACTTATTATTAAATGGTTACTATGGTAACTAACAAATGAATATTAAACAATAAGGAGAATAACAAATGGATATTAATTCTATTCGTAAGCGTCTTAATCAACTTCAAACAACAAACAATAGGACTTCAAACCTATGGAAACCACAACCAGGTAAACAGGTAATTCGTGTTTTGCCATATAAGCATAATAAGGATAATCCTTTTATTGAGTTGTTTTTTCACTTTGGTTTGAATAATAAAACCTACCTATCACCAATCACATATGGTCGTCCTGATCCAATCGAAGAGTTTGCTCAAAAACTTAAAACGAGTGGCAATCGTGAGGAATACCAAATGGCTCGTAAATTGGAAGCTAAAATGAGAACTTTTGCTCCAGTTATCGTTCGTGGTGAAGAGGCTCAAGGTGTTCGTTTTTGGGGTTTCGGTAAGACTGTCTATCAAGAACTACTTTCTGTAATTGCAGATCCAGACTATGGTGATATAACAGATGCTGTAAGCGGACGTGACATATCAGTAGAGTTTATTACTGCTGAAGAAAGTGGGGCTTCTTTTCCAAAAACTACAATTCGTGTTAAACCTAATCAAACTCCGATCTCAGAGGATAAGGCACAATTGGAAGGTTTGTTGGAAAATCAAAAAGACATTAATGAATTGTATCAGGAACTCTCATATGAAGAGCTCACAGATGTACTGAATCAATGGTTGAATCCTGAAGCGTCAGATGATGACACTAAGGATGAAACTGCTCCAGTAGCAGCCGTTGCTGCGGCAAATACTGTTGAAGATGCTAGTGCAGCATTTGATGATCTTTTCAATAAGTAAATAAAGTGTGGTGGGTAGTATCCTACAGAATTAAGCGATGAGAAGGCTGTGTTTGTACGCCTAACTACCCACTATTTAATTAGGAGATTTAAATGTCAGTTAAAGATGACTTGGCTGGAGTTCTCGCCGACTCCCTAAATAAAAAATTCAAAGATTATAAGGTTGCATATTTTTTAGATGGTGGCACACCAACACCAACGGATATAAAAGAATTTATCTCTACAGGTTCAACAATGTTAGACTTAGCAATTTCAAATCGCCCTAATGGTGGTATTGCAGTTGGTAGGATTACAGAGTTGAATGGTTTAGAAAGTAGTGGTAAATCTTTAGTAGGCGCTCACCTTCTTGCAGAAACTCAAAAGAAGGGTGGTGTAGCTGTTTACATAGATACTGAAACTGCCGTTAGTGAAGATTTTCTTCAAGTTATAGGAGTGGATATTGGCAAAATGTTATATCTGCACTTAGAAACAGTAGAAGATATTTTTGAGGCTATCGAAGAGATTGTAACCAAAGTTCGTGAATCAGATAAAGATAGGTTAGTAACTATATTGGTTGATTCATTGGCTGCTTCTACAACTAAGGTTGAATTGAATGCAGACTATGACAAAGATGGTTGGGCGACAAGTAAAGCTATTATCATTTCTAAAGCTATGAGGAAGATTACCCAGATGATTGGCAGGCAAAGAGTAGCTTTGGTATTCACCAATCAACTTAGACAAAAACTTGGTGTAATGTTCGGAGACCCTTGGACTACAAGTGGTGGAAAAGCATTACCATTTCACGCATCAACCCGTATCAGATTGAAGAATAAAGGTCAGATTAAAGATAGTAAAAAGAATACTATTGGTATGACTATTCTGGCTCAAGTAATTAAAAATCGCTTGGGTCCTCCATTACGAAAAGCTGAGTTTCCACTCTACTTTGAAAGTGGTGTAGATGATGAAGGTAGTTGGTTACAAGTTCTCAAAGACCACAACTTAGTTAAAGTCGGTGGTGCTTGGTATACTATGAAAGACCACAATGGTGAAGAGATAAAGTTTCAATCTAAAGATTGGTCTGAAAAATTAGAGGATGGAGAATTCAAATCTTACTGTTACCAACTTATCTGTGATAAAGTAATACTGAAATATAACAAGGCTGAAATCGGTATAGATGATGTAGAAGTTACAGAAGAGGTTTTGGGTGACTAATGCTAAGTATCTTTCGATACTTGAAGAAATAAAAAATAAAGGCGGTAAATTAGACTCAGGTGAACCCGATGATAAGGTATTGATTATAGATGGTCTGAATACATTCATAAGATGTTTTAGTGCTATACCAACTCTCAATGATGACGGCGCTCACGTTGGGGGAATAGTTGGTTTTCTAAGGTCAATCGGTTATGCGATACGAACAATTAGGCCTACTCGGACTGTCATAGTATTTGATGGTAAGGGTGGGTCTAACCGCCGTAGAAAATTATTTCCAGAGTACAAAGCTAATAGGAATATGTCGGAAAGACTTAATCGGTCTTATGATTTTAATACTAAGGAAGATGAACACCAATCTATGATTATGCAATTAACCAGAGTCATTGACTATTTGGATTATTTGCCAATCACTACAATAACGATTGAGAATATTGAAGCTGACGATACGATGGCTTATGTAACTAAGCAGATATTGAAAACATCTAAAATAGTGTTGATGTCAACCGACAAGGACTTTCTTCAGTTAGTTAATTCTAGAGTTTCAGTTTGGTCTCCCACTAAAAAGAAAATGTACGATCCACCAAAGGTATTAGAGGACTATGGAATACCATCTCATAATTTTGCTGTATACAGATCAATAGATGGAGACAAGTCTGATAACATAGATGGAGTTCGTGGGTGGGGATTGAAAACTATTCAAAAAAAGATTCCACTTTTACTGGAAGATAAGATACTTAATATAGACGATATAATTAATGAAGATGAAAAGCTCAAGGAGAGTGAAGAGTTATTGAAACGAAACTATATGTTGATGCAGTTGGAAGAAGTAGACATCAGCGCTTCAGCTAAAATGAAAATATTAGATAAGGTTCGTGAACCAATAAACAAACTTAATAAGTTACAATTCCAAAAGAGATTCATAGAAGATAGGTTATTTGCCACATTACCAAATATGGATAGTTGGTTAGTTCAATGTTTTGCCACTCTGAATCAGATGGCGGAGAAAACATATGGGAAGAAAGCGTAAATACAACTCAAAAGAAGAACGTAAAGCCGCTCAAAGAAAGTGGTCTATGGAATATTACCATAGAAATAGAGCAGTTCTTCAATCTAAAGCTCGTGCACGATATCGTAGAAAGAAACAAATGGAAATAAAAGAAAAACAAAGAAAAGAACTATATGGCGAATGAAAATTTTAATCAGTTTGGACCCACATTTCAAGCAAAGGTAATATCATCATTATTATCAGATAATAAATTCATACAAACAATTAGCGATATATTAGAACCCAAATATTTCGACTCGGATGCAAATAAATGGTTGACTCAAGAAATCAGTAAATACTTTATGGAGTTTAGAAAAGCTCCTACATTAGAAGTATTGAAAATTAAGATAACTCAAATGGATGATGAGATTCTCAAAGTATCTGTTGTGGAGAATCTTAAAGAGGCTTGGAGAAATATTGAAGCTACTGATTTAGAATTTGTGAAACAGGAGACATTGGGGTTTTGTAAAAATCAGGTACTTAAAGGTGCTATTGTAGAAGCAGTTGATTTATTGGAACAGAAGAAATATGATGATATAAAAGTTATAATAGATGCTGCTATGAAGGCTGGTAGTGAAAGAGACTTAGGCCATGACTATATTATATCATTGGAAGATAGACTTACAGATTCGGTAAGAGCAACTTTACCAACTCCATGGGATGCTGTGACTAATGTTATGGATGGCGGATTAGCAGGTGGTGAGTTAGGTGTATTAGTTGCTCCTGCTGGTATTGGTAAAACTTGGTGTTTACAATCTATTGGTGCCCATTTAGTTAAGTGTGGTAAAACAGTAGTTCATTATACATTGGAATTAAATGCTAATTATGTTGGGTTAAGATATGATACAGTATTTAGTGGAACACCTACTGCTAATGTAAAGTTCTATCAAGAGGATGTACAAAAGGTTATCGATACACTTACAGGTAAATTGATTATTAAGTATTATCCTACTCGGTCTGCTACTGTAAACACCTTAGCTGCTCATCTAAAACAGATGGAGATACAGGAAATCAAACCTGATGTGGTTATTGTAGACTATGCTGATATCTTAAAACCAACCACATTCTATAAGGAGAAGAGGCATGCAACTGGTGAGACTTATGAAAATCTTCGTGGTATGGCTGGTGAGTTTGATATTCCAATATGGACAGCTTCACAGGCAAACAGAAGTTCATTGGAAGAAGAAGTGATTGATGCCAGTAAAGTCTCAGAAGATTATAGTAAGGTGATGACTGCTGATTTTGTTATGTCGGTAAGTCGTAAGGTGGAAGATAAGATTGCGAATACGGGTAGGTTTCACGTAATCAAAAATAGATTTGGTATTGATGGAATTACATTTCCAGCAAACATAAATACTAATACAGGTTTAATACAAGTGCATGAAGCTTCAACTGTAGGTGGAAAATCAGCACAGGGAAAGATGGACAATTCGGAAGAATATTTACGGAAAACTTTATCTCAAAAATATAAAGATATGGAAGGTTTTGAGTAAAGAAGAATGAGTATATATTATATTTAATATTGTACTAAGGAGTTATTATGGAAAAGTTTACATTATCAGAAAATTTTATAAATAAGTACAGACGGAAAAAGCCACCGTTTGGTTTCAATGGATTAGGTGAATTAGTTTATATGAGAACCTATTCAAGAATAAAAGAGAATGGAAAAAATGAGAGATGGTGGGAAACCATCAGAAGAGTCGTAGAGGGAACATACTCTATGCAAAAAAATTGGATTGACTCACATCAACTTGGTTGGAATCCTTGGCAAGCACAAGCATCAGCTCAAGAAATGTATAACCGAATGTTTAATATGAAGTTTTTACCTCCAGGCCGTGGTTTATGGGCTATGGGAACAGCAATCACAGAAGAAAAGAAGTTATATGCAGCATTAAACAATTGTGCTTTTGTATCAACTAAAACACTAAAGGAAGATTATTCAAAACCATTTACATTTTTAATGGATGCTAGTATGTTGGGTGTAGGAGTTGGTTTCGATACAAAAGGTGCTGGTGAGGTTGTGGTTAAATTGCCTAATCCGAATAGAGGCATAGAAGAATATGTGATACCTGATACAAGAGAAGGTTGGGTTGAATCATTACGATTGTTATTAGAAAGTTATTTTCATGGGACAGCAGAAGTTCAATTCGACTACAACCAAATCAGACCAGCTGGCGCCGTAATCAAAGGCTTTGGTGGAGTTTCAAGTGGTCACGGACCACTAAAAGAAATTCATAAAGAAATAAGAAATGTATTAAATATAAATGTTGGTGAACCAATTTCAGTTACTACTATCGTGGACATAATGAATCTTATAGGTAAATGTGTTGTTGCGGGTAATGTCAGAAGAACTGCTGAGATTGTATTTGGTGATGCACACGACGAAGAATATTTAGATTTAAAAAACTACGAAGTTAACCCGCATAGGGATCAATATGGATGGACTTCAAACAACTCTATATTCGCAGAACTCGGTATGGATTATACTGATGTATGTAAGAGAATTGTGGATAATGGTGAACCAGGATTTGCTTGGTTAGAAAATATGAGAAAATTCTCTCGTATGCAAAATGGCGGTGACAATAAAGACCATAGAGTTGCAGGTGGAAATCCTTGTTTAGAACAATCATTGGAGAGTTATGAGTTATGTTGTTTAGTAGAAACTTTTCCAGCTAATCACGATTCATTAGAGGATTATCAGAGAACATTAAAGTATGCTTATTTATATGCTAAGACAGTAACTCTCGGTAGAACTCATTGGCCTGAAACCAATCGTGTTATGTTGAGGAATAGGAGAATTGGTTGCTCAGTAAGTGGTGTTGCACAATTTATTACAAAAAATGGAATGGAAGAATTAAGAACTTGGTTAGAAGATGGGTATGACACAATACAAGAATGGGATAAAATGTATTCCGATTGGTTTGCTGTTCCAAAGTCAATTAAAACCACAAGTGTAAAACCAAGTGGTACAGTATCTTTATTAGTTGGTGCTACTCCAGGTATGCACTATCCAGAAAGTAGATTTTATATTCGTAGAATGAGGTTGTCAAAACACTCGGAATTAATTAAACCGTTAGAAAAAGCAGGTTACAAGTTAGAACCAGCATTTGGATCAGAAGATTCTACGATGGTTGTCGAGGTGCCCGTTGATGTCGGGGAGGGTATAAGAACTGCGGCTGAACTTTCGATTTGGGAACAATTCAGTTTAGCCGCTTTTCTTCAAAGACATTGGGCAGATAACCAAGTAAGTTGTACTGCGACATTCAATCCTGAAACAGAAGTAGAACAATTACCTCATGTGTTGAATTATTTTCAATATAGACTAAAGGGTATATCATTGTTACCAAGACATCCATTAGGAGCTTACAAACAAATGCCATATGAAGCTATAGATGAAAAGGAATATAATAAACAAGTTAATAAACTTGGTAGATTAAGCTTTGTGGGTATTGAGGGTGAAGAAGCAGAGGTTGATAAGTTTTGTAATAATGATGTCTGTGAAATAATACCAATATCAGATAATGAATAGAATTCACATGCAAGCGGACAGGCAGTTGACGCACCTGTAGAAAAATGCGTCTTAACTTCGTTAACGAACAAAGTAAGGAGAACGTTTATGAAACGTAATCTAATAGCATTGATTATGATGATGACAGGATTGTTTGCACAATCTATTGTTGGAGTTGTAACCGATGGTAATGAACCTTTGGTTGGAGCAAACATAGTAGTAGAGGGAACAGATCTAGGTACAGTATCAGATGATACTGGAGCATATACTGTAGATATAGATCCTGGTAACCATACTATTACTGCTTCATTCATTGGGTACTCATCTGTAACTCAAGAAGTTACGGTGGGTGAAAACAATGTAAATGCTGATTTCACACTTGTGATTGACGCACTTGCTATGTCAGCTCTTGAAGTCTTGGCTTCTCGTGCTGATGAAAAAACACCTGTTGCTTATACTACTGTTGATAAAGCTGAAATGGAAATGAGGCTCGGTTCTCAAGATCTTCCAATGGCGCTTAATACAACACCAAGTGTTTACGCAACTCAACAAGGTGGTGGCGCGGGTGATGCTCGTATAAATGTGAGAGGTTTTAACCAACGAAATGTTGCTGTAATGATAAACGGTGTTCCCCAGAATGATATGGAGAACGGATGGGTTTATTGGTCTAATTGGGATGGTGTCGCAGATGCTTCAAATTCCATTCAGATGCAAAGAGGTCTATCAGCCGTTAATCTTGCAACGCCTTCTATTGGTGGAACAATGAACATCATTACAGATCCTGCCTCCCACGAAAAGGGTGGTAAGGCAAAGCAAGAAATAGGTGAAGGTGGATTTGTCAAATCTACTTTAAACTATAACTCAGGTCTAATTAATGATAAACTAGCACTTAGTGGAACAATAGTTCGTAAGACTGGTGATGGTATCATTGATGGAACTTGGACAGATGCTTGGGCGTACTACTTCGGTGGTTCTTATGCTGTAAGCGATGACCAACGATTTGAGTTGTATGCAGTTGGTGCCCCACAACGACATGGACATAACCTATACAAACAGAACATAGCAACTTACTCACAAGAGTTGGCTGGTGACATCGATGGATATGATGTTGCTGCTTTCGCTGAAGGTGAGAAATTTGAACATGAAGCTGGTAGGTTGTTCAATCAGAATGTAGCTCCAGTTGATGCTTCATATACTGGTCAACAATACTATTATATGTATGGTGCTAAAACCGTGGATAGATATGGTTCAGACTTTCTTAATGAAAGAGAGAACTATTTCCATAAACCATTGGTTAATTTGAATCACTTCTTAACATTAAATGATAAAACTCGTGTGAGTTCTGTTGCTTACTGGTCTGGTGGTTCAGGTGGTGGTACTGGTACTTATGGTAGTGTGAAACGATTCCCTGCAGTTGAAGATAATGCTTGGTATGCGAGTTCACCTTGGACTTGGGATTGGAACGGTGAAATTGCTGAGAACTCAGCAAATGTCGATTCAGCTTGGTCTGATACTGAAAATCGTTCAACTGGCATTCTTCGTAATTCAATCAATAGACAGAACACTTATGGTTTGATTTCTAAATTGAACTATGATGTCAATGATGACTTGGAAGTACAAGTCGGTATTGATTGGAGAACTGCTGGTATAGAACACGCTCGTGAAGTTCGTGATCTACTTGGTGGTGATTACTATGTTGATTATGCTGATGCTAATGCTGCTGATGGTAAAGTTGTTAAGTTAGGTGATATTATCGCTTATCACAACGAAACCACAGTTGATTGGTTAGGTGGATTTGTACAGGCTAAATATGATGTAGCTAAATTCAACCTTTATGGTATGGGTGGGTTGTCCACTATTGGGTATACTTACCACGACCATTTTGCAGTTGATGCTGATGTAGTTGAAGCTGATGCTATCACAACTTTCCAAGTGAAAGGTGGTGGTGTATTCAATCTTGATGATAGAATGTCAGCATTCGCTAATGCTGGATATGTTCAAAAGCCACCCATCTTAGACAATGTGATTGCTTATGATGGTACAGTTGCTTCTAATCCAGATAATGAAAAGTTCACCAGTTTTGAGTTCGGTGGTAAATACAGAAGTGGTAATGTTGATCTTAAATTGAGTTCTTATAATACTCAATGGAAAGACAGAAACCTTACCAAATCTGTTGAAACTGGACAAGGAGACTCAGGTGACACAGACATCATTTATCTGAAGGGTGTAAACCAAAGTCATACTGGAGTTGAAGTTGAAGGTAAAGTTGCACTTCACGAAATGGTTGACTTGGACTTAGTGTTCAGTAAGGGTACTTGGAAGTTCGATGGTGATGCTACTGGTGATTATCAAGAGATGGAGTATAATGAGGAAGGTCAAGTCGTTGGACAAATGACTACTCAATATGAATATGCTCTTGATGGATTGATGGTTGGTGATATGCCACAAACTGCTTATGTTGGTGGTCTTACAGTTAAACCAATTGAAGGTCTTAGCATTCAAGGTCTATACAAAATGTATGATGACAATTATGCTGACTGGTCTCCAGATTCTCGTGAAGTAGATGGTGATGAGGATAGAGCTCAAGTATGGAAAGCTCCTGGCTATTCAAAACTTGACTTACATCTATCATACAAACTACCAGAGATTGCTGGTCTTGACTTGACTCTTAGTGGTCATGTCTTTAACGCTCTTGACGATGTTTATGTTCAAGACGCTGTTGATAACAGTAAGTACAATGGGTTCGGTGATAAACTTCACTTAGCTCATAACGCTGAAGTATTCTTGGGTACACCAAGATACTACAATGTAGGACTAACTGTTAATTTCTAAAATGGTAAAAATTGGGGGCTAGAAATAGCCCCCGTTTTACTAAAAAACCCTTGACTTATATAGGGTTTATGTTGTATATTCCAGTACGGAAAGAGGGGATTTTATAATCTAAATGTATCAAAATATTTACTTCGATATGAAAACACGAAAGGTTCATATCTGGGATGATGAGAAAGGATATTATGCTATCCCATATAAGAGATACGCTTATGTAAGGGATAGAAATGGTTCACACGTTTCTCTGTATGGTGATAAGCTGAGAAAAGTATTTAAGTTTGACGCTGAAACACCCAATCTTTTTGAATCTGATGTTCCACCTGAAACCAGGGTCTTAGTTGACCAATATACAGACTCAGAAGAACTATCTGCCAATCACAATATAATGATGATTGATATTGAGGTGGAAGTTACAGAAGGGTTTCCGATGCCAGAAGATGCTAATAATAAGATAACTTCTATTGCTGTTTATGATTCTAATAGTGATAAATATTACGCATTTGTATTGGATGAGAAAGCGAAGCTAACATTACAATCAAAGGATAATGTTGTTATAGAGAGTTTTGATACAGAGTTCTCATTACTCCAAAGATTTTTAGTAAAGTATTTAGAATTTAAACCAACTATTATTACAGGTTGGAATATAGATACATTTGATATGCCATATCTATATAATAGAATTTGTAAAGTGGCAGGTAAGAATGTCGGTGATATGCTTTCACCCATTCAGATAGTTCAATGGAATAAACATCGTAAAAGGTATTTATTTGCTGGTGTTAGTTGTTTAGACTATTTGGGTCTTTATAAGTTATTTACATATACTCAACTTTCTTCATATAGATTAGATGCTGTAGCAGAACATGAGTTGAGTGAGAATAAGATAGAGTATACTGGAACACTTAATGATTTATATGAAAATAATATAGATAAATTTGTAGAATATAATATACATGATGTTAGGTTGGTTAAACGAATGCATGATAAATTGGATTTTATCGATATGGCTCGTGGTGTATGTCATGTAGGTCATGTTCCTTATGAGGATGTATATTTTTCATCTCGATATTTGGAAGGTGCTATATTAGTCTATCTGAAAAATTTGGGAGTGGTTGCTCCTAATAAACCATCGAAGCCGAATATGAGTAGTGGAGATAAGTTTGCTGGAGCTTATGTTCAATCACCACAAAGAGGTAAACACGATTGGGTATTCGATTTGGATATTACTTCTATGTATCCATCTGTTATTATGAGTCTTAATATATCACCCGAAACAAAAATTGGAAAACTTTCAGGTTGGGATGCTGAGGAGTTCTTGAAGGGCACGCCAAAAACTTATACCCTCGAGTCCAATGAAAAAGAGATGGGGAAGCTTACGGAAACAGAACTGAAGGATTTCTTTGATAAGAACGAGGTTTCAGTATCTTCCAATGGTGTCTTATATCGTAGCGATAAACAGGGCTTAATTCCAGCCCTACTGGCAAAGTGGTTCGATACTCGTGTTGAGTATAGAAAGTTGATGAAGAAGTTTGGTGATGCTGGAGATAATGAAAAATACACATACTTTAAAAGTCGTCAGTTGATTCAGAAGGTGGTTCTAAACTCATTATATGGTGTATTAGGTTTGCCAGTATTTAGGTTCTATGACTTAGATAACGCTGAGGCTACTACACTTACAGGTCAAGAGTTGATTAAATTTACAAAGAAGATTGGCAATCATTTCTATAATAAAGAGTTGGGAAATGATAAGGATTATTGTATTTATATCGATACAGATTCAGTTTTCTACTCAGCGCTTCCATTGGTTAAGAAGAGATTTCCTACTATGGACTTCGATAGTGAGACTATGATGAGTAAGAGGATATTGGATGTAGCTGATGAGATGCAGGTATTTCTAAATAAGTCTTATGATTACTTTGCTAAGAATTTTTTGAACTTAGACAAGCATAGGTTTGAGATAAAACAGGAGTTGATTGCTAAGTCAGGTTTGTTCATTGTGAAGAAACGATATGGTATGAAAATCATTAACGACAATGGAGTTAAGGTAAATAAGTTGCATGTGAAGGGCTTGGATTTAGTCCGTAGTAATTTTCCAAAGGCTATGGGAAAACTATTGAAAGATGTATTAGAAGATATTTTAGCTACTGTTCCAAAGGATAAGATAGATGAGAGGATAATCAATTTTAAAGAGTCTATGAAATTGGTTGATTTTGATAAGATAGCAATGCCAACAGGTGTGAAGAATTTGAAGAAATACAGCGCTGGTAAGAATGGTAATTTTACTCAGTTTGCTAAGGGAGCTCCAGCGCATGTTAAGGCTGCTATAACCTATAATAATTTACTAGACCACTTTGGTGTCGGTGGTAAGTATGAGAAGATTGGTAATTCGGAAAAGATTAGATGGGTGTATCTTAAACAGAATGAGCTTGGATTGGAGTCGTGTGGGTATAAGGGATATGAAGATCCACCACAAATAATTGATTTTGTTAAACGAAATATTAACTATAAGAAGATGTATGCTCAGATGCTTGAGAAAAAGATTATGATGTTTTATGACACATTGAAGTGGGATGAGCCAGTAAATAAAAAGACATCCATTGAAAGATTTTTTTGATTTTGATAAACTTGGTAGATATATATGTATATACCGATTAATTAATAAGGAGTGATAAATGAATAAACATTCGTTAAACCGTTTCATCGACAAATACTATCTTGGAGGAAATTGTTCTTCCGTTGTAATAAAAAGCGATGGTGATAATCTCACTACTCGATTCATTACAGGTGATAAGAATTTGCTTGGTGAACTAACAATGTCAGATTGGAAATTTGATAAAGCTGAGCTTGGTGTTTATAACACAGAGCAGTTGATAAAACTACTTTCAGTTATGTCAGACAATATTTCAATGAATTTGACAAAAGCTGGTGATAAGGTAGTTTCTCTGAAGATATCAGATAGTACTTCAGATGTAAACTATATGTTATCAGATCTGTCTGTTATCAGCTCACCACCAAACCTAAAATCTATACCTGACTTTGAAGTTAAGATAAAGGTAGACAAATCTTTTATGAGTAAGTTTGTCGCTGGTAAAGGTGCTTTGGCTGATACAGATAACTTTACAGTATTGACAAATAATGATGGTGTAAAGGTTGTAATTGGTTATGCTGAGATTAACACTAATCGTGTTACTCTTCCTGTTGAAACAGAATCTTATGATGTAATAGATAATGTTTCTTTCAATGCTAATCTATTCAGAGATGTATTAGTGGCAAATAAAGAATGTGAAAGTGCTACATTAGAAGTGAGTTCACAAGGTCTTGCTCGTATCAATTTTAAGATTGATGAGTACGATGCCACATATTATCTAGTTGCTGAACAAGATGTGTAAATGGAGACTTATGTAGATACTTCGAGGGTATCTATAAGGCCGATTTACAAACCATTGGCTAGAGATATAATCGAAAAGAATCACTATAGTGGTAGGTTGTCCTCTTGTAGATATCCGTTAGGAATTTTCTATCAGACGGACAACCAACACCAGTTTTTTGATGAGGCTGAAGAGAAGCTGATTGGAGTTGCTTGTTATGGATTTCCAGTTGGTAGAAGAGTTATCGGTTCTATCTTTAAGGAAGAGATATTAGAAAATAAGAACATTTTGGAATTGACGAGACTATTTATACACGATGGTTATGGTAAAAATATTGAGTCGCATGTAATTTCAGCCACATTCAAATGGATGAAAGAAAATGCTCCAAATATAAAGGTTTTAATATCATACGCAGATCCAGAACAAAGTCATGATGGTGCTATCTATCAAGCTACTAATTGGATATACCAAGGTTGTGGTGATTTTCAGTTAGCACCTACATACTCTTTGAGAGTCAATGAAGATGATGATTGGATGCACAGTAGAAGTGTGTATTCCAAATATGGTTCAGCTGCTCCTAAGAATTTAATAAAGGCTATAGGTAGAGACTTTTGGTTGAAGAAAGAAGCTACCAAACATAGATACATTTATTTCTTAGGCACTAAGGCTGAGAATAGGAAATTTCGTAAAGTGATGAAACATCCAGAAATGAAGTATCCGAAGAATTATGTACAAGAAGTTGAAATTACAAAAATAAAGGTAGAAAACAATAAATGGGAAAATTAGAACACACACTTTGGGTTGAAAAGTATCGGCCTGATTTACTTGAAACTTACATAGGTAATGAACATCTAAAGAGTAAGATAAAATTATATTTAGAGAGTGGAGATTTACCACATCTTCTTTTGTACGGAAGGGCTGGTACAGGTAAAACTACACTGGCAAAATTGTTGGTTAATAATATAGAATGTGACCAATTATACATTAACGCTTCAGATGAGAATAGTGTAGATACAGTCCGTAACAAGGTTCGTAATTTTGCTTCCACCATTGGATTCAAAGATATGAAGGTTATCATATTGGATGAGTGTGATTACATCACGCCTAACGCACAAGCCGCTTTGCGTAACCTTATGGAGACTTTCTCTAAACACACTAGATTTATATTGACTTGTAACTATGTAGAACGGATTATCGATCCGATACAAAGTCGCTGTCAACCATTTCAGATAGTTCCACCATCAAGAAAAGAAGTTGCTGTTCATCTAAACAATATACTGAAAGAAGAGAATGTTACTTTTGAAATGGATGATGTTGCTACATTAGTTAATGGTGGCTATCCTGATATTCGTAGAGTTATAAACTTTGCTCAAAGGCAAGTGGTTGATGGTACGCTGTCAATAGACCAAGATAATTTGGTTGCTGTAGATTTGAATGTGAATGTATTCTCATCACAGATTGTAAATGTTTTAAAGACACAAAGTAAAAAAGATGCTTTCGTTACTATAAGAAAGATGTTGGCTGATAATCAGATATCAGACTTCGCTGATCTGTTTCGTCTACTTTATGATGAGGTAGATGATTATGGTACAGGGCATATCGCAGAATGTATTTTAACTGTAGCTAAGTATCAGTTGTCAGATGCTCAGGTAGTTGATAAAGAGATAAATGCTATGGCTATGTTAATTGAATTATTAGGAGTAATAAAATGAATATGAAAGCACAAAAATCATTACCACAACAACAATCTCAGGTACAGGTTGATTTGAATGAAGCTGAAACTATGAAGTGTGATGAGTGTGGCAACGCGGTTTTCATTCCAGCATTTTTCTTAAAGAGACTTTCGCCGATTGTATCACCTACCGGTCAAGAAGCACTTATACCGATTCAGGTATATAGTTGTGGGAATTGTGGTAAAGTACCAGATAAGTTAAATCAGGAAGCTAATGGCGACAGTTAAAAAGAAGAGTCTATTTGACCACATAAAACAAATCACAGATGTTCAGAGTCCTAATTATTGGGATGACATCTCTGATGATGATAAAAAGTCGTGGTCTAACTATATGGTTAATAGATTTCTATCTATGAAAATGGATTGGGTTGAGCTTGTTAATGAGGTTCAGAGATATCCATTACAACCAAAAGACTTATACAAAGTTTATACAGACATTTTACCAAAGAAAAAACAATGGTTAAAATATGTCAAAGGAGATAAGAAAATGAAATATCCAAAATGGGTTTATGAAATTGTGGCTAAACACTTAGAGGTTAGTCTTAGAGAAGCATCCCAAGCGGTTGAAACATATGAGATGTCACATGGTGGTCAAGCTGAGTTAATTGATATACTTGTTAAGTATGGTAAAACAGAGGATGAGTGTCGTAAGATTGGATTATGAGTGTTACCGACTTCACAGTTGAGTACATAAATCGAAAAGCGCTTGTTAGCTTTATAGAGAAAAATCACTATTCACATAATGTAAATGGGATTCAATCATATCACCACTTCGGCTTATACACAGAGGGTAACTTTGGATTACCTAAAATGATTGGTGCTATGATGTATGCTATGCCATCAATGCCACATACAGCAGCTAAGTACAATCCTATTAATCCCACTAGGTGTATGGAGCTGAGAAGGTTATGTTGTATTGATGATACACCCAAAAATACAGAGAGTTATTTTATAGGTAAAACTTTGAGATGGCTAAAACAGAATACAGATATAGAGGTTATAGTTTCTTTTGCTGACCAACATTATGGTCATGCTGGTACGATTTATAAAGCTAGTAACTTTGATTATTTAGGTGAAACTGCAGCTGGTCAGGTATTAATGGTAGATGGTAGAGAGATGCACAGCCGTTCTTTAAACCAAAAAAATCGACCTTATGGTAGAGAGTTAAAACGGAGATATGATGAAGGTGATCCAAATATATTTTTTAAGAAGAGAAAACCAAAACATATTTATACATACTATCTAAATAAAAAAATTAAAAGACAAATAAAAAATGATATCGCTAGAAATGGTTAATACACAATCAGCTGCAAACTTAGTAAAGAAGATTATTAATAACCATCATTCTTATGTTCCCAGTCATAAATCTGTCGGAAGAAGAATTGATTGGTTAGTATACCATTCTGATTATACTAATATATTGGGTGTTGAAAAGCCTATTGGTATGATTGGAATTGGTTCTTCTGTTTATCCTTGTCCTAAAGATATATTAAATCATTTAGGTAAAAAGGCAGATGAATATAAAGAACCAGCATATTTTAATACTATAGCGAATAACTGGAGATTCTGCATGACAAAATCAATAAAAAATGCAGGAACACAGATATTGAAACAGGTTAGAAAACAAGCACCTATAGAATGGAAGAAAAAGTATGGAGATGATTTAAAATGGTTGATTACCTTTGTAGCTGGTGGCAACAATGGTGCTGTATACAAAGCAGACAATTGGAAGCAGATTGGTGAAACAGCTGGATTAGCAAAAGAAAGAAAATCATTTTCAGTAAAGTGGAGTAGTGCTGAATATTTGAAAGAAACTTTTTTACCACCGACTGGTGAAAATAAGAAAATAATTTTTATAAAAAGACTTGACTAATATACTAAAAAATGTGTATATTTGCATGTAAATTGGAGGAGATTAATGAGTGATACAATAAAAGAATCTAAAACAAAAAAGAAGTATACAAATCAGTATGGGAATAAAAAAAGTACTGATATTGTAACAATGATGGAACAAGAGTGGCCGCAGATGACTGCTGAATTTCGTAGGTTACAAAGAGAACAATATGAGTTGTTCCTACATAAACAACACGACTATGGTCCAGGTAATATTTCAGTTGGAACACAATTACAGACGCCAGAAGAAATACAATTATCACTTACAGGTTTGTGGTTTAGGATGAATGATAAGATTCAGAGATTAAAGAATCTATTGATGAGTGGTAGAGATAATGCAGTGCAAGACGAACCATTGGAAGATGCTTTTCTTGATGTATCTAATTATGGTATTATGGCTACAATTGTAAAGAATGGTAAGTGGGGTAAATGAAGAAAATAAGTTATAGTCAATACTCATTGTGGAAACAATGTCCTTACCAATGGAAGATACAATATGTGGATGGTATAAGAGAGTATACGGACAGCATCCACACAATGTTTGGTACTTCGATGCACGAGGTCATTCAAACCTTTCTTACAGTAATGTATAATGATACTGCTAAACTAGCAGAACAATTGCCATTAGAGGATATGTTGCGAACTAGGATGAAGCGTAACTTTGAAGAGATTGTTAAGGCTAATGGTGGTGAGATGTTTTGTAGTGAGAAAGATATGGTTGAGTTTTATACTCATGGTGTACAGATACTAGACTTTATAAAAAAGAAAAGAGCTCAGTATTTTAGTAAGAAAGGTTATGAGTTGATTGGCATTGAAGTTCCATTGAACTATGATTTACCGAACAATCTAAAATTTGTTGGGTATATAGACATAGTAATTAAAGATACAGTTAGAGATGTGATTAAGATATACGATATAAAGACATCTACTATGGGTTGGAATAAATGGGTGAAGGCTGACAGTAATAAAACAGATCAGTTGTTACTTTATAAACAATTTTATGCTAAACAATTTAATCATCCTATCGATAAGATAGAGGTTGAGTATTTTATTGTTAAAAGAAAATTGTATGAGAAGGTAGATTTCCCACAGAAGAGAGTTCAAAAGTTTGTTCCCGCAAATGGCAAGCCGAGTATGAATAAGATGATTGCTAGATTCAAAGAGTTTTTAGATGCCACATATGATGATGAAGGTAATATTAAAGAAGTTGAATATGAAAAGTGTGTTGGCAAGTGTAAAGCTTACAACAAATGCAAAGACCTATAATACTTATTATTATAGTATAGGAGTGAAGTGATGAAAGTAAATCTGAGAATGAATTTATCTCATTTTTTAAATGAGCCATATGAAGAAGAGATTATAAATAAGCTCGGTATCATACATAAAGATTCTATAAAATATTACTTGACATTGTGGTATGAAGATGGTAAATTAAAACCAGCTGAATTAAAAAGCTTTATAAAAAAGTATGAATCCAAATTGTATTTTAAGACTAATATAGTAGTTGGTTGTGAATTGTCCACTAATGATTTTATATGGTTCGATATAATTGATAAAAATAATGCTCATAAGACTAATAGACATAGGTTTCAGTATATTTATAATAAGAAAGAAGATATACTAAATGGTTTAGATGAGTATCACAAATGCGCTAAATTCTGTACATCAGAAAAACCACCTAAAAGGCAAAAGAGGAACGACTATGAAAGTAGCAATAATAGGAAGTCGTAAATACGAAAATAAGAGAAGGGTACAAGAGTTCATCTACAAGCTCAAAGAGAAATGGGGTGATGAATTAGAAATAGTAAGTGGTGGTCAAAAAGATGGCGCTGATGGATATGCTAAAAAGTATGCTTTGGAATTTGATTTAAAATATTCAGAATTTCCACCTGCTCATTATCAGTATAACCAACATTGTGTGTTGGAAAGTTATAAGTATGGTAAACCTTATGCTGTCTGGCATTACCATAGTAGAAATAAAGATCTGATTGAATATTCAGATGTAGTTGTAGCATTCATACCAAAGGGAATCACATCTAAGGGAACAAACTCAGCTTTAAACGAAGCTGTAAAAAATGAAAAAAAATATGTAATAATAAATTAGTTTTATATATTTATATATGTATATACGGAGAATAATGTTATGTTAAAACTAACATCCGTGAAGTTATTAGACAATCTATACAAAAAATTCAAAATAAGCAATTTAGATGATAACTTTACACTACAAAAATTAGTAAATCGCTCTATGGATTTATATGTGCATGATAAGAGCTTTAGAAATACTATTAACGAATGGAAAAATCTTAAACCAAGTGGGAGTGCATTATGAATAAATGGTTAAAAGCGGAACTTGATTATTGGAAATCAGAACGTTCCCAAGCGTTAGCTACTTTAGAGTTATATTTCAATGATTCAGTTGGTATTGGAGACCATTCCGATCTTAGCGCTGAAATTCATAAATGGACATCTAAATTATCAGAGGCTGTGGAAAATTTGGATAATTTAAGAGCATATTTTGGTGAAGATGGAAAAACAAAAAATGTCAAATCATTACTTAAAGATTAGAGGTTTATATGGATAAAAAGAAGATTCTATTGCTGTCAGACGATTTAAGAATGTCATCTGGTGTTGGTACAATGTCCAGAGAGATAGTTATGGGTACTTTAAAACAATTTCAATGGGTTCAAGTAGGGGGTGCTATAAAACATCCCGATGCAGGTAAATTCATTGATATGAACGATTCAGTTCGTAAAGAAACTGGTATAGAAGATGCATATCTAAAAATAGTTCCTGTTAGTGGTTATGGAACTCCCGAATTAGTAAGGCACTTAATAGCAACGGAAAAGCCGGATGCTATATTACATTACACAGATCCAAGGTTTTGGGAATGGTTATATCAAATGGAGCATGAGATAAGAATGGATATTCCAATATTCTATTACAACATTTGGGATGACTTACCTTATCCAATGTGGAATGAGCCTTTCTATGAAAGTTGTGATTTGATAATGAACATATCTAAACAAACAGTTAACATAGTTGATAATGTCAGGCAGAATGTACCTACGAATGAGTGGAACAATACTTATATACCACATGGAATTAATGAGAAAAACTATTATCCTATTGATGAGTTAAATATTAAAGAATGGGGTGATTTATTAAGCTTTAAACGAAATGTGGTTGATGGTAGAGAATATGACTTTGTAGTATTTTGGAACAATAGAAACATTCGTAGGAAACTTCCTGGTGATGTTATAATGGCATATAAAACATTTTGTGATATGTTACCAAAAGATAAGGCTAAAAAGTGTGCTCTGATAATGCACACCCAGCCCAAAGATCCCAATGGAACTAATTTGCCAGAGGTAGTTAAGAATGTGTGTCCTGATTATGATGTTATATTTTCACATAAGAAATTAACTGATAAGCAGTTATCTTATTTGTATAATATGGCTGATGTTACAATCAATATGGCTTCTAATGAGGGTTTTGGTTTGGGTACTTGTGAATCCTTAATGTGTGGAACACCAATTTCAGTAAATGTTACTGGTGGACTGCAAGACCAATGTGGTTTTAAGTATAAAGATAAATTTCTTACTGCTAAGGATTATAGTTGGGTACATTCATTACATGATGAAAAGAAATGGAAAGATAATTCTGATTTAACTTGGGGCGAGTGGGCTAAACCAGTTTGGCCTTCAAACCGAAGTTTACAGGGTTCAATTCCAACACCATATATTTTTGATGACAGACCTCGATTTGAGGATTTTGCTGATGCTCTTAAAGAGTGGTATGATATGGGACCAGAGAAACGGAAGGAATGTGGTCTGAAAGGTCATGAATTTGTTATGAGTGACGATGCTCAAATGTCAGCAAAAGCTATGTGTCAGAACTTTGCAGATCATATGAATACTACTTTTGAAAAATGGACACCACGTAAACGATTCACAATTTTTAATGCTTAGGAGATAGAATGAGACCATTAGTATTAGTTACAGGGCCTCCAGCAACCAGAAGTGGTTATGGTGCTCACACAAGAGATTTGATTCACGCATTGATTGGTATGGATAGATTTGATATTCATATAAATTCTCTGAGATGGGGGAATACGCCAATGAACGCTCTTAATGAACAAGATCCCAAAGACAAGTTGATTATTGACAGGCTGTTGACAGATAATAGTTTACCAAGACAACCAGACATTCACTTTCAAGTAAGTGTACCAAATGAATTTACTCCAGTTGGTAAATATAATATTGGCGTAACTGCTGGTATGGAAAATACAGCTCCAAAGGCTGAGTGGATTGAAGGTTTGAATAGAATGGATATGAATATTGCTGTATCTAATTTTGTTAAAAACACATTCAATTCTGTTATCTATGATAAGATGAATAATGAAAAACAAAAAATTGGTGAATTAAAGATGACTAAGCCAATGGAAGTTTTGTTTGAGGGCGCTGATTTAAATATCTATAAAAAGACTAAAGAGTTTTCCAAAGAATTGGTTGATGAAATGGAGAAGATTCCAGAGAAATTCTTATTCCTCTATACAGGTCATTGGTTACAAGGTAATCTAGGTCAGGATAGAAAAGATACTGGTATGTTAGTTAAGGTATTTTGTGAAACATTTAAGAATAAGAAAAATCCACCAGCATTATTATTGAAAACAAGTGGTGCTACATTTTCTGTTATAGATAGGATTACGATGTTGGAAAAAATCGAAGATGTAAAAAAATCGGTAAAGGGTAAATTGCCTAATATCTATTTGTTGCATGGAGATCTTCATGATGATGAGGTGAATGAACTTTATAATCATCCAAAGGTGAAAGCTCATATAACATTCACACACGGTGAGGGATTTGGCAGACCATTACTTGAAGCTTCTCTTTCAGAGAAACCAGTTATGGCTCCAAATTGGAGTGGTCAGCAGGATTTTCTTAATAGTAATAATGCTATTCTTTTGCCAGGAACTTTAATTGATGTTCATGAGTCAGCTGTTCCAAAAGAAATGTTACAACCAGGTGCTCAATGGTTTGCTGTAAATTATCAGTATGCTGGTCAAATGATGTTTAAGGTTTTCAAAGAATACAAAAAATATACTTTACCAGCCAAAAGACTAGCAATATCTAATAGGTCTAACTTTTCATTAGAAGGCATGAATAAGAAATTTGAAGAAATACTAGATCAATATCTTCCACAATTTGAAGAGATTCCACAAGCGGTGAATCTGAAACTTCCAAAGCTTAAAAAGGTGGGGAATGAAACAACTAAAGATACACCAAAGATGAATTTGCCACAACTAAAAAAGGTTAATCATGGAACAGAAAACTAATTGTCCTTTATGTAAGGATTTACATAATAACTGCTTTGTAGAACAAACTTTGGTTGAAGAGAAGCCGTTTGAATCGTATATGTGTTTTGGTTGTGGTATGACTACCAATTCATATATGGCTATGGATAGTGAACACTTGGAAAAGGCTACTGAAAATAATACCCAACTTATGAATGATTTAAAGATAGTAGATGAAGAAAGGGGGCTCGTCTGGTTTCCGTCAGTAGTTAATATGGGTGCCCGAGGTATTATTTATCCAGACGGTGAAGTTACTGATTGGAGTTGGAACTATGCTAAAGTAGTAGATGTACCTGAGGAAGAACGAGATCAATATGATGGTCATGATAAAAGATTGGATATAGAAAATCCTGAAGTATTTGGTCAGTTTGAATTTATGGATGCTTGTAAAGCTATGGGAATTATGCTGGAAAATTCAGGTGATAAGGTTCAACTTTAATGGGTAAGTTAACTTATAGTTGGGGTAAAGCTAAACGAGGAGATATCATCTCATTCAGATATCCGAACAAGGAAGGTCGTATTTTAAGAAGGACTATATTAGTATTAGAACCGAAATTAATGAATGAAGCGAAGAATCCATCAAGTAAGTTTTTGATGCATGGGATACAATTAGAGGTTTCTAATCAAGCTATAAATGCGCCGAATGTGATGCAGAATATATTGGAGTCTGCTGGTTATGTTGAGGTGGTTGATGAAGCTAAACAAGTGTATAGGGTAGAGATAGAAGGAAATACCCAAAAGGTTTATACATCATTGAAGTCGTTAATTAAAAAACATGGAATCTACAGAACTTATAATTATGATAAGGCTAGAAAGAGTCAGGTATTTTTGGAAGATTTAAGATTACCACCAGCTTATGTAAAGGAACTTCTCGGTGAAAATTAGTTATGGTATCACAGTATATAATGAGGTTGATGAGTTAAATAGGTTATTAGAAGTACTTGTTCACAAAACAGATGCTGAAGATGAGATAGTAATTTGTGTTGATGGCGAGGATGATGGTGTAAGGTTTGTATTAGATAGTTGGACACAACAATATGGTCATACAAAAACCATAAAGGTATATCAGAGGAGTCTTAATAAAAACTTTGCTGCTCAAAAGAATTCAATCATAGAAAACTCTGTAGGTGATTATGTATTTCATATAGATGCTGATGAGTATCCAAATGTGGCATTACTTCAACAGTTAAAACAAATATTAGAAATAAATGATGTAGACTTGGTGTGGATTCCGCGAGTCAATACAATTGATGGTATGAAAGATGAACATATTAATAGATGGGGTTGGAGAGTTACAGAAAAGGGTTGGGTAAACTATCCAGACTATCAGGCGCGAGTGTTTCGGCGTTGTAGTGAAATTCGTTGGGAAAGACCACTTCATGAGGTAATAAGGGGCTATAAAACTTATTCGCATTTGCCACCACATGAGGAGTTGAGCTTGTATCATCCGAAAACAATAGAAAGGCAAGAAGAACAGAATATGTTTTACAATAAAAATTTTAGTAGAGAGATGAATGTCAGGAGGGGTGTATGATTTTTTGGAGAATTGTAGATAATAAAGTTTATCCAGTCGAGGAAACGAATACTCTTGGATTTGAAAAATCGGATGGTTTAGCTATACCAGATGAGTCTTTGGATAGAAAAGAGTTTATGGTTATGAGAACTGCTCATGGAATCGGAGATTGGGGAATCATATCAGCGATGCCGCGTTTACTTAAAGAGAAATATCCTGATTGTAAAGTCTATGTTCCGTCAATTGCTTTATTGGAAAAGTTGTTTAGTCAGTATGCTGGTAATTGGAATGCTTGGAGTAATCCATTTACTAATGTAGAGAATGTATTTAAACATAATCCTTATGTTGATGATTTTGTAGATGAGTATGATGGTGAAATATTTCACGATCACTATAGAGTCTATGATAAAGATAGTACAGACATTCCATTGGTTGAACAGATGTTGAAGTTCTGGCAATTTAAAGAAAGTGAATATGAGGATTCTCAGCCAGAGCTATATTGGTCTGATGAAGAAATAGAATTGGGTGATGCTATCATAAAAGAGTATATCGGCGATAATGATTTTGGCTGTCTATTGATATCAGATAGATACGATTACACTATGGATAAGATAATATGTGATGTTATCGATCCAACATTAAAACATTTTTATTGGACTGAGAGACCAATTGAACAAACTGAATTTGATTTTATAGACAGAGCATTAGATATGAGAAATATGCCAGTACGAATTCAGTTGTATATTAAATCCAGAGCTAGATATAATGTAGGCAATCAATGTGGAACTTCTCAATTGGTAACTAGATATTCAGAAGTTTATAGTGTGCAGAGACAATTTCCAATAGCTCATAATTTTGTTCGTGGTGAGAATCTTTTAGATGATGAGTATAAAAGAATTCATTTATCAGCTCCTGATAAGTTTGAGTCTAAGACTACTACCTCATTAAAGTTTAAAGGTGATTTGATAGATTTTTTAGGGGATGATTTTAAAGATAAGAATGTAATTGAGATAGGATGTTCTTTAGGATACACAACTCACGTATTAAGTGGGTACTTCAATAAGGTAACAGCTGTAGATTATGATCCAGCTAGGATTCAAGCAGCAAGGGAGTTCAATAGTAGTAAAACAAATATAGATTACATTGTTAAAGACGTGTATGGTGCACCATGGGATTTTGATAAAGATCACCAAGTTGTTTTTATTGATTGTGTGCATGAATATGATTTTGTAAAAAGAGATATTATAAATGCTATAAATTATTTTAATAAACCATTATTGTTTTTTGATGACTATGGGTTGTTTCCAAATACAGTAATGAAATGTATAGACGAATTAGTGCACGGTGGAGCATTAAAGGTTATTAAGAAAATAGGGCATAAGAAAAATGTTGTCTTTGAGAAAACGGCACATAAAATATTGAAAGATTATGAGGGAATAATATGTCAAGTAATGTAGTATATACTTCTATATTCGGTGGCTACGATGAAGTTCAGAAACAAAATTTACCAGATGGCTGGGATTGGAAATGTTTTAGTGAAGATAATAGCTTATCATTATACGAAGATAATAATAGAAACGCTAAGAGATTTAAAGTTCTACCACACAGACACTTACAGGATTATGAGTATAGCATTTTTATAGATGGTAATATGACTGTTAGGGGTAACTTGGATGAATTGATTGAGAAATATCTAAGTGATGCTAATGTTGCTTTTTTTAGTCATGGGAACAATCATCTGGATGCTAGAAATTCTGCGTATGATGAAGCTCAGACCATATTTGATTTGGGTGAGAAAAATATGAAGGTAAGTCCAGAGAGGGGTATTTTAAATTATAAAGACAATCCCTATGTTATTCAAAAACAAATGGAACGATATAGGATCTTAAGGTATCCAGCAAACAATGGTTTAATAACAGGTATGGTAATTTTGAGAAGGCACAATGAGGATGATTGTATAAGGACAATGGAAGATTGGTGGACAGAAATAAAGTATAATAGTAAGAGAGACCAATTGAGTTTTAATTACTGTGCTTGGAAGAATGATTTGAAGTTTAATTATATGGATGGTGACTCTAGAGATAACGAATATTTTTACAGAGATACAAATCCACATATAGGCAAAAAATGAAGAATGTAGTTTTCATTCCAAATATAGATTTAGGTAATGGTAGAAGTGATTCTTATTCTTATTCTGTCAAGAGTTGGAAAAGGTGGTGTGATAAGAATAATTGTGAGTTATTGATATGGGAAGATTTATTGTACCCTGTGGAGTATATGAAAATCACTTGGCAAAGGTACTATCTTTTTGATATATTAGAGGCTAATGGTATTCAATATGATCAAGTTCTTATGGTTGATGCTGATACGATTGTTCATCCAGATTGTCCAAACTTCTTTGAAGAGACCGAAGCTCAATATTGTGGAGTAAGAGTTGATGGTTGTTATGAATGGGTGTTAAGAAGTATTAGAGGATTTGGTGATAAATTATTTGATGGTATGAGAATACATCCTTGGAATTATATCAATGGGGGATTTCAGATTGTTAACTATAATCATAAAGATTTTTTTAATACTATGAAGTCGTATTATAATGAAAATAGTGAAAAGATTACTAAGACTATTGATGAACTAAAATGTGGTACTGATCAAACTATAGTAAATTATATGTTACATAAAGAAGAAGTAGATGTTAAGTATTTACCAAGCTGCTATAACTTACAAGATTTATTTAGAAAGAATTTGTTGGTGGTTCATGGTCAAGAGTGGTGGACTGATGAGTTACATTATTTGGATGCTGGTTGGATTTATCATTTTAATTCAATACCACAAAATCCAATGGGTAGAGATGCTAATTATTGGATAGAAAGAACTTATGAGGAACTATTTTGAGAATGGTCGTGGGATTTACAAGTGGTTATTTTGACATCGTGCATCCAGGTCATGTTATGATGTTAGAGGAATGCAAACAGTATTGTGAACACTTAATAGTTGGTGTCAATGAATATAAAACTAAAGTTAGTCAACCAGATGGTAGAGCTAAAAATGAACCTATATGGTCTCCTGATGAAAGGTTATTTATGGTGAAGTCAAATAAATATGTAGATGACGCATTTCTATATGATGGTGAACCAGCACTATATAAATACCTATCTGAAAATGTAGATATGATAGATGTTCGTATATTAGGTGCAGACCATAAAGGAAAACCATTCACAGGAGATGATTTGCCAATCGATATAATATTCAATAGTAGAGATCATGATTATAGTACTACTAATACCATAGCTAAAATTGTTAAGGAGAGAGGTTAATGAATGTAGAGTTCATATTTTCAGAATTTGGTTCAAGGTCTACTGCTAATCAGCCAGATAGTTTTACTGATGAACACAGACTAGACCCAACATATTCTTCTGTAAAGAAATTCTTTCCAGAAGCTAAGTTAACATTGTATACTGATATTAAAGAGTTAGGTAAGAATTATCCTGATGTTGAAGTGAGGTTAGTTGATATAGACGAAAGTCCTTTTACAAAGTCTAATCATAGATGGGGCTGGCATTGTTGTGATTATTACGAAGCTAAAGGTTTATTGGAGTCAACTGCTGATGTTGCTATATCGGTTGATTCAGACCTTATGTTTGTTTCACCAGATGTTAGAACCATTTTACCAATAACAAAAAGGTTTGGTGTTTGTGTTCCAACCAATGAAAGACAGATGGTAAAGGTTGATGGTATACACACAAGAGGAAACGATGGTGATTATCATTTGGATGAAGATGAAAGTAGGGGTAATTTATTAACCTATGATTTATGGTGGTGTAGTTTTGATGTGAGTGATAATAGAGGTAGAGCTTGGTTGAGTGAGTTCTGTAGATTGATGGAGACTAATCCAAAAAGAGCACCATTACAGATGAGTAGGGCTAGTTGGAATACTGGTATACATCCTTATTCAATGCCACAACAATGGGGAGTTGGAAGTGGTTATATAGGATGTGGTAATGAAATTATACTACACGTAGGACATACAAATGTTCAGGATCATTATTTAGAAGAGAGGATATAGTGGCTACACTTAAAGAATTAACAATTAAATATGATGTAGATGCTCTTGAATTAGGGTATACTCAACACTACGTTGATGTATTAGAAAATAATACCACACCTGAATATAATCCAAAAGACGACTTTAAAAAAGTATTAGAGATAGGTGTAGAAACAGGAAGATCTCATAGGTTATGGTTAGAATATTTTCCTAATGCCAAAGTGTATGGTTATGATATATTTAAATATGGCGTTGAGGAATTCAATAGATTACAAGAGGGTAATCCTTATTTAGATAGGTCTATTATGTTTGAAGGAGACCAATCAAATGTTGATGATTTACAAAGATTTCTATCAGAACATGGTGGAGACTTTGATATGATAATTGATGATGGCGGACATACTATGGAGCAAATGCAAACTTCATTAAATTATTTGTGGAACTCTTTGAAGTCTGGTGGTCTGTATGTTATAGAAGATTTGCATAGTTGTAGTAATCAATGGCCTTGGTTATACGGATACAAAGTTATACAGGATGGAGATACCTTGACTACAGATTTATTATATAGTTTACGAAATGGTGACGATATGGTTACTGAAACAAATTACATATCAGCTGGAATGATTAGTAAAATTAGAAGTGAATTAGATTGGTGTGAAACAAAAATTGGGGTAGATAAATATACTAGTCCAAAAGGACAAACATATCAATGGCCAACTATGTTATGTTTTATGAGGAAGAAATGAAAAAAGTAGCAGTAATAGTAGAGACTAGAAAACATAAAGCTCTTCACTTTGTGTTATGTAATGTTATGTCTATTTTGCCAGATGAGTGGGAGTTACAAATATTTCATGGGTCTGATAACTACGGCTATATTAAAGACATTATGTTTGATGATGATTTTTTGAGTGATGTTAAAAAGAAAACTACATTTACTAATCTCAACATAGAGTCTATTAGTGCTGATGATTCAAGTACAGAAATTATGTTAACTGAAGATTTTTGGAATCAAGTAGTTGGTGAAACTGTATTATACTTTGAATGTGATTCGATGCTATGTCCTAATTCAGAATATAAGGTTGAAGATTTTGAACATTTTGATTATATAGGTGGATGGTGGGGTAAGAAGTTTAATCCGCAATCTGTTAATGAATCATATGATAGAGTTATGAATGGTGGTGTATCTATTAGAAAGAAAAGTTTTATGTTGGATATTATAAAGAATGAGTTAGAACCATACTTACAAGAAGGTGGCAATCCTTGTGAAGATTATTTCGTAACAGATAGAATAAGAACCAAACCAACTGTGAGAGAGGTTTTGAATTTCTCTATAGATAATGGTTATATATATCCTTTGGATGATAAAGCTCCATTTGGATTACATAAACCTTGGGGAGTAGATGCGAGTAAAGGTCATGGTAGATATTATAAAGATATAAAACGAGTATGTGAAGGGGTAGAAATATTGGAGTATTTAAATGGCATATCGAAATGGTGAAATGATGAGATTATATGAAGCTAGAGATTTGGGTGTTAATCCCTCATCTATACTTGATATAGGCGCACATTCAGGTCAGTTTTATAGTTGGGCTAAAGCAGTTTGGTATAATTCTTTTATTTTTATGATTGAGGCAAATCCACTACATGAAAATGCTTTGATAAATATTACAAACAACAATAGAGATGAATACCTTATAGCAGCTTTGGGTGATGAAGAAAGAGAGGTTACTTTTTATACTCGAAGTGATAAACCACACACAGAAGGTAATTCATATTATAAAGAAAAAAACTACTGGGATATTCCACAACTTGTACAAGAGAATATTGTTAGGTTACAGAGATTAGATGATTTGTTTGAAGCTGAAACTACATTTCAATTAATTAAGATAGATACCCAAGGTTCTGAATTGGATATTCTTAGAGGTGGTGAAAATTTAGTTAGTAAAGCATCCGCTATCACATTAGAAGTCGCTTATACTGAATATAATGTTGGAGCACCAACGAGTTATGAAGTTGTAGACTATATGGATAGTATAGGATTTGAAGAAAAAATGAGTATAGGTGAACACTACGATGGTGATGAGGTAGTTCAAAAAGACTTACTATTTTTAAACAAGGAGTTATTATGAAAAGAGAGTTTTTAGATTTAGGCAAACAGCCTATTGCAAATAATTTTGTAAAAGAAGATGAGTATCATTCTGAATTCTTTTATGATTTGAAAGTTGTGTTTGATGAAGAAACTAAATTGGTTTCTATGAAAGACTTTGTAAAGCCGGAGATGATGTTCAACGAAGATTACAAATACAATACTTCAATGTCAACACCAATGGTTAACCACTTTAAATCGGTAGCTGAGATGTTAACAGAAGAATTTAGGCCAGTAAATGTAATGGAGATTGGTTCAAATGACGGACCATTTATAAGACACTTTGATCCCACAACTGCAGTTTGTGTTGAGCCTTGTGGTAATTTTGCTGATATAACTGATGATATGGGATATGAAACATATGCGGAATTTTGGAATAAGGAACTGTCTCAAAAAATAAAATCAGAGCATGGAAATATGGATTTGATTTATTCTGCTAATTGTATTTGCCACATACAGGACTTAGATGACTGCTTTAGTTCAGTCGCTAACTTACTTAGTGACGATGGTGTCTTTGTATTTGAGGATCCTTCTCTACTTAGAATGTTAGAGAGAGGTTCATACGACCAAATATACGATGAACATGCGCATGTATTCTCAGTCACAGCTTTGGATAATATATTAAAGAAGAACGGTTTAACTCTTTTTGATATAGATAATCTATCAGTTCACGGTGGTTCTAACAGAATATATGCTACTAAAGATAATTCGGTTGATGTTAAACATACTGTTTTGGATAACCTAATGAGAGAAAAAGAGTTTGGAGTTGATAATTTCCAAACCTATCAGATATTTGCTGAGAGGATTGAGAAGTCTAAAAAAGACTTAGTAGATTTATTAAACAAATTAAAGAATGAAGGTAAGAAAGTAATCAGTATTGGCGCCACATCAAAGTCTACAACTGTATTTAATTATTGTGGAATTGATTCAGATTTAATTGACTGTATAACAGATACGACACCTGATAAGCAAGGAACTTTAGCGCCTGGTTCTTTAATACCAGTAGTAGATAGAAATCATGTTAGGTTAAAAGAATATGATTACGCTTTCTTGGGTGCTTGGAACTTTAAGGATTTGATTGCTAATAAGGAAAGTGAGTTTGTAGAGAGCGGTGGTCAGTTTATTACGCATGTGCCAGAAATAATGGTATTTTCATAAGGAGATTGATATGTATTATAATGAGGATGATAGAGCTCAAAGGTTATTAGATGTTTTTGAAGTTATAGATGGACAAATAAATGTTTCATATGTTAATAGTACAGAACACATTGTCGCTTGGCATAAACACGATATACAATCAGACTATTGGACTTGTATTAAAGGTTCTTTCAAAGTAGGTATGGCTACAGAAGAAGATGGTTGTGAATTCGTTTATTTATCAGATAAAAATCCACAGGTGATTGAGATGAAGCCAGGTGTATATCATGGTTATAAAGCTTTAGAGCCAGGTTCTATACTACTCTATTATCTAACGGAGAAATATAATCCAGATGATGAGTTTAGAGTTCCAGTAGGACATTTTGGTGAAGAGTGGGCAGCGGAGAATAAATGACAACTCTTAAAGATGTAAAAGAATTTAATTTAAAATCATTTATTGAGCCAGATGGTAAGTTGACTCCAATTGAATTAGATAGAGATATACCATTTGATGTGAAAAGAATGTTTTATGTGTATGATGTTCACGATCAAAATGATAGAGGAAAGCACAGTCACCATAAAACTAAACAGATTTTAATTGCTGTAAGTGGTAGAGTAACTGTTGCTTGTGATGATGGTAAAACAAAAAGGAATTATGTTTTAGATGAACCAAGCAGAGCCTTATACATTCCAGAGATGATATGGGATGAACAAATATATCACAGCGAAGATTCAGTTTTATTGGTTTTAGCAAATACCAACTACGATTTTTCTGATTATATAGAAGATTATGAAGAGTTTAAGAGATTAAAGAATGAAAGTAAGTAAGGAGAAAACAAATGAAAGTAAATAGAATAGATGTACCATATCCAGCAATTTATATAGAGAATTTTTTCCCCAACGAATCATTATTAAAAGCAGTTGCTGAGAGTTATGATGATGTGTCTGATTGGGTAAGATACGATGGGGAAGATGCAGGTCAGATTCAATGGTGTAATAAATTGGGCCGTGAGAATATTCCATCGCCGGCGTTGGTTGTTATGGATTATATGGTTACTCATTTTGATCCCAATAAAGTATTTGGATTGACAGATAATGCATTTCCAGATTTGTCTTACTATGGTGGTGGGATGATGGTTACGCCTAACAAAAATGGTGAAGGTGGTTATTTAGGAATGCATGTTGATGCTACATCTCATGGAATACGTAAGGATTGGCATCGAGAGTATAGTGTTATACTTGGTTTATCAGAAGAACATGATGAATCTTTTGATTTGCTTGTACATGATGGAAAAAAGAGTCATGCTAGAGTACCATATAAATTTAATAGTTTATGGGCATTCAAAGCTTCGGATGGAGCAACAACAGATTGGGAGTCTTGGCACGGTGTGGATAAAATAACGAAGGGTCTTGATAGAAAAACTTTGGGTGTAATGTATTGGTCTAAAGGCGAAGAAGGAAGTGGCGTTAAAGCTAAATTTAATAATAATTTGGAGTTCAATTGAAAATATTAGTAACAGGTGGCAACGGAGAGTTTTGTAAACATTTGGTTGAGCTGGGTAAGGAACACTCATTTTTAACACCAATTAAACAGCCCATGTATCCTGGATTGGATGTGAGAGATTATTGGAATATCGATTGGTATTTTAAACAAAAACAATACGAGTTTGATTATGTAATTCATGCAGGCGCTATTACAAGACCAATGGTTATCCACGAGGATAATCCTACATTGAGTATAAAAACAAATATTATTGGAACTGCTAATGTTGTTATGGCATGTGAGAAGTACAATAAAAAAATAATTTACATTTCTACTGATTATGTTTATGAAGGTATAGATGGAAACTATAAAGAAACTGATGCTATGAAACCATTCACAAAATATGGGTGGTCTAAATTGGGTGGTGAATGTGCAGTACAAATGTACGATAACCATTTGATATTAAGAATGGCTATGAACAGAAAACCATTTCCACATCCAAAGGCTTTAAAGGATATGAGAAAGAGCCTTATGTATATTGAGGATGCTGCAGAGGCAACTTTGAAGTTGTTAGATGAAACTGGTATTATAAATGTGGGTGGGAAATCACAATCTGTTTATGATTTTGTGAAAGAGGAAAGGGATGATGTTGATCCTATATACCTATCAGAAATATCTGATGTTAATATGGCTACGGATTGTTCTATGAATACAGATAAAATGGTGGGAGCTTTGAATGAGCAATAAAATTGTTAATCACATTGAGAGTACTAAATTTTTGAGTGAAGATGTGTGGTTTTCTGAAGCTGGTAAATTTATTTATTTCAAATCATCCAGAACAGCTGGTACTTCAATTTTAAGAGGAGTTTTTCATGATAAACATAATATGAAAACTGTACCATTGGCTGTTAAAAGCTTTGATATGACTCTAACAGATAAAGAAATTAAATCTGATTATTTTACATTTACTTTTGTTAGAAATCCCTTTGAAAAAATTGTTTCGTGTTATCATTTTATACAAAATAATCCCAGCCACGCTAACTGGCGTAGGGATATAAAATTATCTACCTTTGGAGATTTTATAGAAAATAAATTGGTAGATAAAAATGGATATGTCACAGATGGTCATTGGCTTCCATTTCATTATTATGCTTATTCAGGCGGTGAAAGAATTGTAGATTTTATTGGTAGATTTGAAACTCTCGATGATGACTGGAGCTATATTGGGGATAAATTATATTGGAAAGATAGTAAGTTACCACATTATCAAGGACATCCTGATTGGGAAACTACAGGAGATGGCAAGTCGTACAGAGATATGTATACTGAAAAAACTAGGAATATAGTAGCAAATATTTACAGTAAAGATTTAAAGCTTTTTGGATATGAATTCTAATGATACAGTTATTTAATATAAATCATCATATAATAGATACTTCTAAATTTTCTAATATACTACATGATGATGTAGTAGTAGAGTTTGAAAAGAAAATTGCAGAGTATGTGGGTGCTAAGTATGCTTGTGCTATTAATAGTGCAACCAATGCTATCTTCTTAACTTTTACTATGGATTACTTTCTGAAACCTCGTACAATTAAAATACCAAGTATGATTCCACCTGTAGTTGCTAATGCTATTATCACAAGTCATAACAAAGTAGAGTTTATAGATAATGTTAAGTGGTTTGGTAATTCATATATTTTACATAAATTCAGAACATACAAGGTGGTAGACTCTGCTCAGAAATTAGAGAAGAATCAATTTAGAAAGGAATGTAAGCCAGATGATGTGATGATATTTAGTCATTACCCAACTAAACCTTTAGGTGGTATAGATGGTGGAGTAATCGTTACAGATGATTATAAAAAATATAAATGGTTTAAGGAAGCAGTATTGAACGGTATGAGTTATGCTGAGAATAATTGGGAACGTGGTATATCTTTCCCAGGCTATAAGATGTATATGAATTCACTCCAAGCTGAAATACTGATGAGAAATTTTGAACACTTTGATAAAAAAATGAGGGTATTGGGAACTTTGGTTGATATATATAATAGAGAGTTCGGTTATGAGAATACAAGTAAACATTTGTATAGAATAGAGGTTTTAGATAATGAAAAGTTCATTAAGAATATGAAAGATGTTGGGATAGTTTGTGGTATACATTATCCAGCTCTTCATAAGAATCCAATATATAATGAAGGTGTAGAATTTAAATGTCCTAAATCTGAAAAATTAGAGAAAAGGACTGTTAGTTTGCCAATGAATGAGGGGTTAACATTTTTACAAACTGAATATATAGTAGATAAAGTAAAGGAGTTGTTATGAAAACATCACTTGGAGTTATTAAAGAGTTGGTAAAAAAATATCCTAATGATATGCAGTTGGGTAGTAAGGTTAGACATTTTATTTATCAGCTGGAAAATGCGAAGAAAGATAAAAATGGGAAAGAGAAATGAGTATACCTAAACATGGAAAATATGAGTGGCTTCCTATCTTATACGATTTCATTGTTACTTTGAAGCCCAAGCGCATAGTGGAATTTGGACCAGGTGCGGGATATACAACAATAGTTATGGCTAAAGCGTTAGATGCTCAAAAAATAGATGGTCATATAAACTCTTACGATATTTGGGATGATAAATACTGGGGTAAAAGAAGTGTAACCCAAGCTGAATATGATGCTTGGAGTGTATCAAGCTATATAACTTTAGAAAGTTGTGACTTTTATGAGTGGATTAAAGATGGGTGTGAGGAGTTTGATTTTCTTTATTTCGATATTAACAACACTTCAGAAAAATTAACAGTTCTTTATAATTCAGTAAAAGATCAGATTAAAAATGGTTCGGTTGTATTCTTTGAAGGTGGATCGAAGGAGAGAGATTCACACGGACACAATGGTGGAAGTATGTATGATATAAAAGACAAAGTAGGTTATAAGATATTGACTGGTAATGTTAAGTATTCAGCTTCTGCTATATATAATACTGATATGTATGATTTGGACTTTTCGTGAGTAAGATATTAGTAATAGCAACTGGTTGGCATTTCAGTTCTCATTTCTATGAGAATATGATTAAACAGGTGGTTCCTGATGGGTGGGAAGTAGATTACTTTTGTGTAGCACACAGACTACCCGAAGATGAGAACACAATCAAAGAAAAGGAAGATGCTAGACACTTAGATGATGGTAATTTCTTAGATGAACTAGACCAATTGATGTATGAATATCCAATAACAACTGAACAGATAAAAGAGTTGGGTTGGAAGTTTATGATTGAAGATAATACTGTAGGTGATATGGAATGCTTCAATCAATGGTCTGAGTACCATGATTATAGAAAGTATGATTTTGTTTTAGTTACACACGATGACAATCTGATTTTATCAGACCAATTGTTTGTTGATATTGTTGGTGGTGTGAATGTACATAAGCCAATAGTAGAAAGTAGGTATGGTCAAGGTCACCAATTTGATACAGAGATTGTAAAGTTAAATGAGGATTGGTTGTTTTTAGATAATGGTTATAATAAAGAAATACCAAAAGCTTTTGAACCAAGAGGATCTTTTAGTTTTTATAAAAGAGAGTTGATAGATATGTTGCCAGATAACAAATTTGATATGTACCAAGAGGGTGGTATGGGTATTGTTAATAGAGTTGGTAAAACAGATAGTGTAGGTCATCAAGGAATATCAGCTTGGAATACTCATGCAGGAACATTTAGAGAATTTTTATATAATGAATTACCAGAACTTGGGTTGGTGGATAAGACTCGATGGTTATCAAATACAAAAAGGGTTAGTAAATATTGTATCGAAGGTGAGAGAGGATTTCTGAGTAACCATAAAGCAGATGGAAATGTCTATGTAGAAGATGTTAAGAAGATAATGAAAGATATGGATTGGATATAATGCAACCAATAATTCATGACAGGCACATAGTAAAGAAAGAATTTGAGAATTTAATAATGAATGGTCCTATAGAATATCAAATGCCAGATAATTTAACAGTAGTGACTTGTAGAAATGAGGGTACATTAGAAGATAGAATTATACCACATCTATCAGGCTATGAGGAAGAATCTATCTTAGAGAGTAATATGAGATACTTAGGTTTAGAGTTGGTTGTACTTAGAGATAGTAGATTACCTTGGAGAAATACATTTAAGTTTGAAATGCTATATAACTATCTGAACTCTGGCAAATGTACTACTGAATACTTTATGTGCTTGGATGCTATTGATGTTATATGGATAGATGAACCACAAAGAGTGATAGATATTTTTGAGTCGTATGATTGTGATGCTTTGTTTATGTCTACCCATTCAAGAGATGGGTACAATTGTATGCCAGAAGTAAAAGAGTGGGTTGATACAATAAATTCTAAAAATAGATATTTGAATAGTGGTGTTTATATTGGTAAGACTTCATTTGTGAAAGAAATGGTTGATGCTGCTATGGATTATGCTATACCACATGGAGTAACTATGGATGGTTATAGAGAGTATTTAAATAGCGAACCATCAGACTACCCAGCGGGTTCACAAGACCAAGACATATTCAGATATATTGAACCAAAATTTTATCCACGATTGAAAGTGGATTATGAAAACCAAATGGCATATAGGAGTTAGATTGAATAAAGAAATATATACAGTAAAAGATCGAGCTTTTTCAAGAGAAGAATTATTGATAGTAAAGAGACAGAAACAACAAACTTTATTTGTATATGAATATGTAAAAGAAATAAAACCTAATACAATTGTTGAGTTGGGGGTAGGAACCGGTGGACTTACAATTGCAATGGCTGTTGGACTCAAACAAGTAAACCCTACAGGTAAAATATACTCATATGATCTACATTCACTTTCATACCTTAAAGGAATTGATTGGATGAGGGCGCGCAAGGATGGTACGGAACATAGAGGAATAGTAAAGGAATTAGAGGAAAGAGGTTTGTCTGCTAATAATAGTTTGTGGAATGATTTATGTAGAAGATATGATTATGTTCCTTTAACTGCTAGTTTTGTGGATATGTGGACATTTACTGAAGGAGATTGTCATGAAACATTTGTAAAAAATCCAATTCCTTTTGATTTGTTATTAATAGATGCTGGACAAGGTTGGGATGGTATTTATAAAATAGTTATTGAAAATAATTTTATTAATAACCAAATAAAATCTGGAGCGAGGGTAATAATAGAGGGTGGTGCAAAAAGACATCCGTTAATTAATGAGAAAACTTTTAAAGATTTTAATAAAAAATTTAAAAAACCACCATTTAATTATGAATGTGTTGCGGTTGGGACTAATGACACAGACAGATGGTACGATATGTCAAGTATATCAATTTTGGAATTAAATTAGAGAAGGAGAAATACAATGTCAAATGATAAAGATAAGTTAAAATTAATTGAAAATGAATTGAAAGATAAAGCTGCAAAGTTGGAAAGTAAAATGGAACCCGAGATGGAAAAAGAACTGGAAAATAAAAAAGATGTACCAGGGCTGTATAACCTTTACCAGGACACAACAGATGGAACATTAACTTTTGATGAGAATACTGAATTATTTTTAGTTATGGCTAACCTTATAAATGAAGCTTATGATAACTATATATCATCTAAGGGATACGAAGATGGCTGTAAGGAAGCGATTTTACATTTAGTTGATGCTAAGGAAGCATTGTCAGTTACGGAATTTTAAAAAATGAAAATATTAATAACAGGTGGTACAGGAACAGTTGGTAAAGCCCTTATCAAACAAAACGACAATGAGTATATCAATGTCAGTAGAAATGAAGAGAAGATAGCTGAACTAAAACGAGAGCATCCAGAAGTAAAGTCTTATGTAGGTAATATAGAAGATAAAGGATTATTGTTAAGGGTATTTAAAGATGTTAAGCCGGATGTAGTGGTACACGCAGCTGCTATGAAACACATTGATTTGATGGAGACTAATCCTATTGCTGGTTGTAATATAAATGTGATGGGTAGTTTGAATGTGGTTGAGGCTAGTATTATTAATGATGTTCCAACCACGGTGGGTATCAGTACAGATAAGGCTTGTTTGGCTGAGAGTGTATATGGCGCTTCAAAGTATTTGATGGAACGAGTCTTTATGAATAGTAACAATGATACCAATAGATTTGCATTGACAAGGTTTGCTAATGTCGCACACAGTAATGGTTCAGTATTGCCATTTTGGTTAAAGTTAAAAGAAGATGGTAAACCACTCAAACTTACAGATCCAAATATGAATAGACTTATATTTTCACAAGAAGATTCTGCTCAGTTAATTAAGAGAACTATTAAATGGGCAGAACTACATGGTGGTGGGTTTGTAAAGTCGTATAAGATGAAATGTGTGAATATGTTAGATTTAGCTAAAGTAATTTCTGATGATATAGAGATAGTAGGAAAGAGGCCTGGTGAAAAAACTAATGAAGATTTAGTCTCTAAAAATGAAGTGGATAGGACTTATCTCTTTGGTGATGATATTCATATTCGTATGGAAGAAAATGAGCAATACAATAAATTGACAGAACCATACAATTCAAAGTCAGCACCAAAAATGGAAGAAGAGGAGATGAAGGAATTAGTATGGGGTTAAAGGATTACAAAATAGCTTGGTTTACAGAAGGTGGTTGGCAAGGCAAGGTTTCATTAGACAACCCTAATATGAGAAACGATGTATCTACTAAATGGCTGTTGGGTGCTGAACATTTTCCTATATTTCAAATACCACATGTATTACATCACTTTCCTGAGAATCATTTTGATTTTGGTATAGTGACATTACCTAAAACTAATGTGGATAAATTGATGACATTTGATATGATTGGTGATTTAAAGAAGCTATGTAAGAAAACTATATCAATGCAAGAAGGTCCTCATTGGTATTTTCAAGACTACACAATGGAACAACAGATTTGGTGGTACAATTCTCTTACAGAGTTTGATATGTTATTTGCTCATAATTGGAAGGATGTAAATTACTATAGAGGAATTACTGATAAACCTGTTCAAAAAATGCCGACACTAATGTTAGCTGAAAGGTTGGGTATATTACCACGAAGTGAATGGGGTGATGCTGTAATAATTGGTGGTAATATGGTTAGATGGTATGGTGGGTTTGATTCTATGATTGTGGCTCAACAATTTGATATGCCGATAGTTGCTCCATCAATGGGTAGAAAGATAGATAGAGAAGATGAGCTGGATATACAATATCTTCCTTATATGACTTGGGTGGAATGGATTCAATCTTTGAGTCAATATCATGTTGGTGTTCATATGATGCCAACACATGCAGCTGGTACATTTACATTGAATTGTGCATTTCACGGAATACCTTGTATTGGATACAAAGGATTGGATACACAAGAGGAGTTACATCCATTGTTGTCAGTAGATGATGGGGATATGGATACTGCTATTAAATTAGCTAAAAAATTAAAAGATGATAAATTTTATGAAGAGTGTAGTCTAATGTGTAGAGAGAATTATAAGAAGTCGATGTATACAGAAGAAAGGTGTTCTGATTATTTAGAAATGATATTTGAGGATTTACATGAAAAAGATTAGTTTTATACAACCAAGTAGAAATAACCTAAAGTACTTAAAGTGGTCTTACAGTAGTATTCGTAAGAACTTAGGACACGAGCATGAGATATGCTGGGCTGATGATTTCTCTGATGACGGCACTTGGGAATGGATGCAGGGAATAGCTGAAGTAGATTTAAATGTAAAGATACATAGGAATGAAGGTCCTACAAGATTAGGACATACAATACTATATGATACATTGGTAGATATGGCAACAAACGATATCGTAATGATATACCATGCTGATATGTATGCTTGTCCTGGCATGGATGAAGAAGTCTTAAAACATCTACAGCGTGGGAAAGTAGTTTCAGCCACACGCATAGAACCACCACTACATCCCGATGGCCCTGAAAAAATATTGGTAGACTTTGGTATAGAACCCGAAGAGTTTGAAGAACACAAGCTGATGGAATGGTTAGAAGGCGATGTGGAAGTATCTAAAGGAATTGGTAAAACTACAGAGGGTATATTTGCTCCGTGGGCAATTTACAAAGATGACTTCTTAGCAATCGGTGGACACGACCCATTATACGCTCCACAATCAAAAGAGGATTCTGATATATTCAATCGGTTTGTATTGGCTGGTTATGATTTAGTTCAGACTTGGAGGGGGTTTGTATATCATATGACTTGTAGAGGTAGTAGGTTCAAAGATGGAGCTTTGAGAAATCCTGCTGGTCAGGTGTTTATGAAAGGTAGAGAGTCAAGCGAGTGGTTAAAACAAAACCTCAGGAGCACCCGAAATTTCATCAGGAAATGGGGTCATATGGTAAAACACGACGCACATTTGAAACCTATTATACCACCAAAGTATGATATAGGATTTAAGGTTTACAATGCTGATAAAAATTTATTAAGAGAGTTAGAACCTTGGTGTAATTGTATTTACTTAGATTTTGGGTCTGATTATATGACAGAATATAAAAAGGAAGAACAACTGGATACAAGTTTCAATTTGGATGAGAGAATAAAAATGTATGGGAATACCGATATAACAAAGTATCACGATATTGTAATAGAGTTTGATGCACAGAAGCTCACACCACAGAACTTTCAGATAATCGTTAATATATCAGAGATGCTGCAGGATAGTGGTGAGGTTGGTGAGATGGAATATGAGATATTTAAATTCTATATTAAATCATTAGACACATATGAAGAGGAGTTGATTGTTTGCGAGTCTTAGTAACAGGCGGTGCTGGATTTATCGGTACTAATTTAATAAAGAGATTATTAAGTGATGGTCATAAGGTAGTTTCATTGGATAACTACTCTAATGGTCTAGAAGAGAATGAACAGAAGGGTTGTCAATATTTTGGAGTTGATATATCTGAAGTAGTAGATTATAATTTCTTTATAACCAAACCTGATGTTGTATTTCATTTAGCGGCTTTGCCAAGAATACAGCCATCATTTGATAAGCCAGCTCATACCTTCTATGCTAATGTGATGGGTACACAAAATGTTTTAGAATGGGCGAGACGTGATAATATTCCAGTAGTTTATGCTGGTTCATCATCATCGAATGGAGATAAGTTTGCTAATCCATATACACTCAGTAAGTCACAAGGTGAACAATTAGTAGAACTATATAGTAAAGTGTATCATTTGCCAACAACCATATGTAGATTTTATAATGTATATGGACCACATCAACTTACAGAAGGAGACTACTGTACTCTGATAGGTATATTTGAGACATTATATAAAGAAGGTAAACCATTAACTATTACAGGCGATGGGGAACAACGAAGAGATTTTACTCACGTTGATGATATAGTGGATGGATTGATATTAGCTGCTGGGGATAATAGCGGCGAGACATATGAATTAGGAAGAGGAAAAAGCTATTCAGTTAATGAGATAGCAGCTGCTTTTGGTGAGAACTACCCGACTAAATACATTGATGGTAGACGAGGTGAAATGAGAAAGACGTTATGTAAAGATACCAAAGCTAAAGATGTGTTAGATTGGTATCCAGAAAAAGATGTTTTGGATTTTATTAAAGAAAATTACATTTTAGATAAATGACATACTATATATTATTAGACAATGATTCCATAGAAGATATATGGGATGAAAACATATTAGGAGAAGAATCCTTTGGAACGTTTTATACAGGTAATGGTTTCAAAGCATTTCAGAATATGGTTATAAGAGAACCCAGAGCGTTAGAATCTATAACAATTATAGATGAGAAAAAGAACCCTTATTCAGTAGAAGAATTTTTAGATTTAATTAAAAAATGGAAAATAATGTCTTGACTTGTATGGTATAAGTTGAGTATATTTAGGAGATGAAAAGTGGCAAAATATGAGTATTACGAAGAGCTTGAAGAGCAAGCTTTTCGTAAAGTTGTAGAACCAAAAAAGAAACCAAAAAAGCAAAAGAAGTCTTGGAAAGATACCAAGAAAAAGGAAACAAATCGTGATAAGAAAAATAGTTGGTCTAATCACCCTAATAGGGTTTAGTTTATTCATTGGGTGTGAGGACGCGAATGAAGTAGAGTCTATAGAGTTTGAATTAAACACTAGATTAACAGAAGATGCTAATGGTTATTATCATTTAACGTTAGACACAACCAATTGGCAAACTCTTCATCGCATTGAGGGTAGAGTACTTCGTAACAATGATGGCGTGAATACAGTTAAATTTGCTTGGGCGAGTAATATGTATTGGATAATAGGTCACGATTTTGGTCATGTTATACAAAATACAGGTTCAGACCAATTGTGGTATGTTGGATATGATACTACTTTTATAACGTGGTTTAATGGATTTGAAGTACCTATTGTCAATGGTGCTTCGTATAGTGACTATGATGGATATGTGAATACAATGGTAGCGCCAGTTAAAACAATGATAGGTGATACGGCTACAATTTATTATGGTTTTTGGGATGAATGGAGAGCTGAAGATATTTATGGGGAGTTTAATATAATATTCGATTAGGAGAAATTGTATGAAATATGTATTGGTGGATAAAGGAGATAATATTATCACCACAGCTGACCTTGCTAGTAATGTAGGGTTAAGTGGTGCAAAAACATACTTTCGTGGTATCAAACGAATAGACCAAAAAGACTTTGATAAGTTGTGGAGTGTGATGAGCAGTAGTGATTATGATAGAAAACTTAGAGCTTCTCTACAAAATAGACAAGTAGAGTGGTGGAAAGAAGATGAATATTTAGACATAGACAAATGAAAGATTTAACAAAAGAACAAGAACAAGAATTAGAAAAACTAGCAGCTGAGATAGAGGCTGAGGCTATACAAATGAAGTTGGACTATGAGAATAATCCTACGCCAACGGAAGAGAGTGGTAGTCTTGTATATGTTCATTATAAAGCAGATTTTTTAGAAGAGGAAGAGTAATGCCCGTATTAGAAAAGTATGAAATCCAAGAGAATCGTGTATGGTATCGTGTAGAGATTACAGAAGAACAAAAGGAAGAGTATTTGAAATGGCAGGCTGATAAGAGGGGAGATTATGTGGTTCCGGAAGTTGAAGAACCTGAATGGATGTATCATTTGGAATGGGATTATCATTATGAGAAACCTGGCAGGGACGAAGTTCTTTCAATGGAAATAGTTGATGAATGAAATAATAAAAGTAGAGGTTAATAATGGCTAATCATGTATGGACTAGAACACAAGTCCTTTCAGAAAATAAAGAAGTTCACGAAAAACTATGCGAGTGGTTTGGTGATTTAAGTGGGTGGAATGAACCACATATTCGTGGTACAGTAGAACCCATCTTTGGTAAATACGATAAGTATCCAATGGATGCTATAGGATCCAAATGGATAGTGGTTGAGGATATGGATGATTATGATACTGAAACATATATCACTTTCTGTTCTGCTTGGAGTTTTCCCGAAGGGTATATGGAAGAGTTTTGTCGAAAAGTATGTCGAGAATTAGATGAAGAGGCTGTAGTAAAGTTTACAGCGGATGAAGAGAGTGATGATTTCTTAATTGGTGGGTATGGTAATAAAAATGGATTTCATTGGTATGAAGATGATTCGCCAGAAAGACCTTGGGAAGAAGAGTGTGAAGAGGAAGGTCTAGACTATGATGATGAGATAGATAAGTTTTATCAAGAGGTTGATGATATAAGAGATTCAATGGTAGCATCAGCTGAACAAGAAGTAGAAGGAGTATAAAATGGATTTAGCAATAATAGGCTGGGTATGGTTAGGTATAATTACTGGAATGTTAGTTGGTGTTGTACTAACTAGTGTAATGAATAGTAATAAACAATCTGACTTGGAAGCTGAGAACCAACATCTCAAATTCGTAAGAGAATCTCTTAAAGAAGAAATATTCAGACTAGATAATCAAGTAAAACCAAAACCTCGTTCAAAGAGACGTAGAAAATAGTTTATACACTATATTTATAGGTGTAACGACAGGAGAACTCTTGTGAATGGACAAGATAAAAAAGACTTGAATGTAATATTAGAAAGAATGGATCAGGCCGATAAGGATAGAGATAAGATTCATCAGGATATTAAGTTTATCAAAGAGAATTTATTTAATCCACATAAGGGATTATGGGCTGAGACTAAACAGAATACCCAATTCAAAGAGGCTGCTACCAAATGGAGAACAACTATTGGTGCAGGTTTCATAGGGTTATTTTTCAAACAAATCTACGATTTTTTCAGCTAGAGTGAGTCGGATTTACGATATTATTTTACAAATATTTTAATAACAAAAGTAAATAAAGGTTTGTGTGTATTTAGTAAGCGATAAATATAAATATGTTTTACAAACGTGGGAGAAATCTGGTTGTACTACTCTGAGAAATTTATTTCTTAAATTACATTATGATGAACTTACAGATAAAGAAAAGAAGTTCGTAGATAAAAATGAAATTAATAATACTGATAGGCCAAATGGGCCCTGTGATTCAAATCAGTTCAATCACATTCACAGGGAAATGTTTCCTACTTATATACCAGATGCTAAGAAGGATGGTTATTTTTTATTTGGGGTTGTAAGAAATTCTTATGAACGTGTAGTTAGTATGTATTTTAATAGATGGTTGAATATAAATCCTAATAATCCAACGGATATAGCGAAGAGATCTACACCTTGGGATAAATATGGATGTTCAGACGCTTTTACATTCAATGAATTTGTTACTTTTTTATGTGGAGCAATTAAATATTTAGATGAACTTAAAAAAGAAAGTCTGCCTATATGGGCGTGTGAGTTTTATGAAGTGGGTGGTCGGAAACTTATATTTCCTGGTGATGATAAGCATATGCGATCACAATGGGATCCTGTACTGTTGCAGAACTATTGGGATGGAAAATCTAAGAATAAGTTAGAGACATATATACATCTTGATAAATTAGGAGATGAACTTCCTAAATTATACGAAGAGAAAATTGGGATAAGTGCTAGTAAGATTAGAAAGATTTTAAGTGATAGGAAAATGTCATTAAAAAGGGGTAATTTTGAAAATGAAGGGAAATTGGATAACTACGATTTTTTAATGGATCCAATGGGTTATAATATTTTAGAAAATGGTATACCGCCGGCTAAGAATATGATTACAGAGTATAATGTGAAACTGATAAGTTTATGGTATGAAGAAGAAATAAGCTATCATAATTTTGGGCATCAACATCTTTTGTGATATTTTATAATAATATATATATGTATTACTAAAGGATGGGAATGGTGGGGAAACCGAATACGTGTGACGAATACTTGTCTCGCTTGTAATGTTTGACACCAGAGGTAAAATCTACTAATGTAGATTTCACCAGATAGTAATACTTTAATAATGGATAGCGGCTCTCCGTTAGAGATAATCTCCATGTGAGATAAGTTATCCAAAGCGTTGTAGATATTAGGAGTCTACAATTTGGGGGAAATAGTTGTGAAAATAAAGACACTAGCCAAATTCATCGAGTTCATTAAAAAGAGTAAACTTTCAGCAAAGGAAGAGTCACTCATAAGAATGAAATTTATGTTAGATGAATTGGATGATGATTACTTCATGAATAGAGAGAAGAGGAGAGTAATGTGATAGAAGCGGTTGCTTTTAATTATAATATAGACTTGTATTGGATGTTCTTAGCAAGCATCTTAATGATGGAACTAACGGATTGGATAGATAAGCGGTGGCCAAAATAATAATAATTGCTTGGTTAGCCTTGTTAATTAGCTGTGGTTGTTATTCAAATGATAATAATCTTACTTACCAAAGAAATGAAGAGTTCCCGTTAGTTG
>Ga0080013_1000654_pt1 | contig 48313 bp, 36 predicted proteins | sample ETNvirenome_6_85_FD_69236 | JGI IMG/M metagenome (GOLD analysis project Ga0080013, IMG submission 69236) | Marine viral communities from the Pacific Ocean - ETNP_6_85 (SPADES assembly) (version 2) | ecosystem: Environmental > Aquatic > Marine > Oceanic | place: Pacific Ocean | collected 2013-06-19
CGTATAAATCGGAATCTCAACTATTTTTATTGTTGGTTGGTAGTTCAACTTCATATCTGCAAGATAAGGAAAAAATGAAAATAACTGGGCCTCTGAGCCGTATGTGGTGTTCTCTATCGAATATGAGAACCGGGCTGGGGCGCCGGGCTTGCCAATCTGATCATAGATTTTCGGAGCCCTCTCATCGTTTTTAGTAAGGGGATCATAAAACTCTAGGCCGGCCCACTCGTTACTCGGACCTCCGATGCAACCAATGTCGCTAGTTAATCTCAAATCAGAAAAACCGTAACGCATGCCCGCTATTAAAACATAGGCGTACACCTTATACGTATAATCTACATCATATTTCACTTGGTTGTCACAAAAGTCGAACTTCCCATCGAACGAATTTATAAACCAATAATTCTGTAAAACCCTTTGAGTATTGCGGCCGGGCGATACGGCGCCGCCGATCTTTTCGATCCTGTAAACCAACGTCTCGCTATGTGAAGCATTAGCGGAAAACAAATCAGCCCAGGATGTGACATCCATATTATTCATATACCTAACCGCCTTGTTCATGCACCTCATGGTGGCGGCCGAATTAATGTGCCTGGGGGCATCCATATTAATATTTCTGGGCCCAACAAAGATCGCATCCCCAATTGGCTCATTATAATTATTATGGCAATATCCAAGAAACTTCATATAATCTATTTCTCTGTAGGAAGTATTCTCGAGATCCTCAACATATTGGCTCTCTGTGCCATCAACAGAATAATATTGATTAGATTTGAGATATTCTCTCTCCGAGACTCTCAGCCCATTGTTTAGCCCCGAAAAAGTCCTATATAATGTTTTCAAAAACCTTTGAGAGAAGCCTCCCTGCTGGATGTTGTCGAAAAATTCTCCAGTCGGCTTAGTATCAAAATTTATTTTCACTTTAAACGGCAGACACTCCTGGTAACTTCTCAGTTCTTTAAAATTTTGTATTGACTCCCGATCAAAAAGCAACGTCTTCGTGCGGGTCATGGCCCAATCAATAGTGGAGGCGGAAAGCTCATTTTGCACCAACGCGGTGGGGAGATACTCGATGCTCAGATCGGTATTCCGCTTTCTCGTCTCGCAAAAATTATCCAGTGCCCATGTCGGCGGGACTTCAGCCAAATTAGAATCATTAAAATCAAATAATCCGTTGACATTTTCGTAGGAGCCCTCTATGGATACATAATTAATGAGTTCTACTGGATAAAGGCTCGCGGCGTCTGGTGTCTGCGCAAAGTCATGCATGGACAAGTCGGCCATCATATAATAGTTTGGCGTTAACAACTCTCTTCTATTCTTAATATGGTGTTGGTAAGTTGGCAAATAATCATTATATTTACTTGTAATCTGAATCGCGTCTGAGGCCACTTCAGAGGCCAATGCGGACGCAGTGATCTGGGAGTAGGGGAAGACATAAGAAAAATAAAAATAATCTAAATTATCATCGCTATAAAGCCGGCGATATTCTATTTCTCCATAAGCGCCCCCAACGAAAAATGTTTTCCACTCTTGATCGCTCGTTATGAGGTCGGCGCTGGCCGCCAATCTAACCGCGCGCGATCTGACTGGCACCAGGGTATTAGTCGCCTCTATAACCTCGTCAGATAAAAATACCTTTGATATCCTTGGCTCAAGAGGTTCTTCTGCCGTACCTTCTTCCAGAGATAATACTTCGCCATTATCTGTTTCCACAGCATACCAATATCCGCCGGCGGCACTTCTAAACGCGCCGGCTGAGCCGGATATCAAACTAATATCAAATATTTCTGAAATTATCCCAGACATTTAGTATCCTGCTGTTGTGCTATGGACTTCTACTGGCGCTTGTTCGACTTCGCTCAGCAAGGGCCCAATTTGAATTTGGCTTATTGGTTTCTTTCTATACTTATTAAAATCATAAACCCGCTGTCTTGTGTTGGCCATCATTGCTTGAATTTCTTGTGCGATGTTGCCAATAATGGAATTATAATTTACCCCAAAAGAGACTTCTGGCTGATATAAGTCTCTAAAGGGCCCAAATTCCTGACCGGTGACCCTAAAGGTTTCGGCGTAAGTTTCCGCATGTGCCGCGCGGTAAAAGCCTGGCCTCGAGGAATCGTTAAAAGACCAGCCAAGATTGATGTGAGATTCTTCTGAGTCTTCAAAAGCAGACATTTTAAACGGACATACACCAACAATTTCTTGATTTATGTAAACCTTTTCAGCACTTAGGAGGGGCGAGAGATCTGAGGGCTCTTGCAAAATTTCTCCACGGGCGGCCTCAATGGTAAAAAGACTATAAAGCTCGGCCCATTCCGCCTGAAAGATAGTTATAACACCGCTCTCATCATTTGAAACAGATGGGTAGCCCAAATACCAGACTTCGGCGCTTGAGGCAGCGCTGCTTGACGCCATTTTTGCCGCGTGGTGTGATGAATTATTTGAGGTTGTTTTTGGCATTTTCTTCCTTAATAAATATTAGTAACATAAATTATTCGCTCAAGGTTGGTATCGCAATTTGGGCCCGGGCGCCCATCGAAGTTCTTTGCGGCTTGACAAATTGTTTTATTTTCCCCGATCTTGTGCGAGCGTTTAATTCAGCTATTCCAGCAGCCAGATTAGTCGCGGCGCGGCCTGCAGCCATAGTTCGCTGCATAGACATTCGTTGTTTTTTGGCTTCTGAGCGTGGTAAATCAGCTTCATAAAAGGGATCACCTTCAAAAGCTTCAAAACTGGAGTTAGCCGAGATCATTTTTCTCGGTGGGCGCCCTTCTTGTATGTTCGGATTATCAACAGAAGTTGAATCAGTTTGTTTATCGAGAAGTGTATAATTCGCTCTACCGGTATTTTCTATTGAACACCCTATGGCATTAAAAAAATTTATAGTCTCCAAGGCGGGATTATCGACTTGAGACACCTCTACAACTCCACTTTGCTGCAAAGCTTGGGTTGCTTTAATAATAAGATATCTGCTATTGTCGGTTCCTCTCTGTATGGTTCTTCCGCTAACTCTCACTTCGCTTTTTGATATTCTTTTGCTGGTACCCTTTATTGGGCGCCCGTTCTCGCCAACTTGAATATTTAGAGATTTTAAACTAACTTGCATTTTTTTGTATCCTCATTTCTTTGATCGATCCGCTCACATGTCTAGTTCGCGGTCTTCCTGTCTGTGTGCGCGGCGGATCCGACCGTCGCTCGTCGCGGCTGCATATCGTTCACATAAACCTGAATTATTACGTACACCGTTCGCAGAATTTATAACGCTCTCATAAAACTGGGAGACATCAGGATCACGGATATCGAAGGGCGACGGGGTACCCCAACCGGCTTGAAAATTATTAAGAAGTTTCTCGCGGAACTCGGCTTCTTCTATCCTACAAGTTATGTACAAGGCGACCGTACGGCGAGCGGAGGGGCCAGCCTCCGGGTCGGTGGGGATGCCGACCGGGGGGCGCACATTTTGATAAGCCTTCTCAGCCGGCGCGCTAGCCAGAGCCTCTTCCCAAATGGCTTCAGCCTCCGCAAATTGTTCTTGCGCTTGTTGTGTTCGATACGCTATTCTTTCTCGCGATGTGACAGTTTCCGATGTTATCGGCGGAATATCTAATCCAACATTATAAGTTTTTATTCTTGTTCTTGTGTCCAGTTCATTGAGGGCACTATCACTACGGTAATTTCTTCTAAAAAAGTCTCTTGCGCGGTTTCTAAACGCTTCAAGGCGTCCCAAAGTTCCGTTAATGGGGTTGATTTGCGCGATAATAGTTTGCGCGGCCGACATAATATCTTCCATCACGCCGAAATAAGTATTGTTTAGCAAATCATCATGTATCGCGTGGGTTATCGCGGCTCGATACCAGGGATAGCTAGCCACATCCATTCCATAGAAATCAAAAACCCCCTCTCTAAAATAATCATTAAATTGCCCCAGTTCTTCGTTATATGCACATTGCGCCATGGCGTCTTCGTAATACCTATTTAGTTCTTCATACGCAGTTTTGTAGGATTCTATTAGCGTGTCTCTAATCGCCAGAGTATTGTCCTCGATGGTAACTTCGATTTGATATTTTCTCGCATTAGAGCTTTTCTGGTAGTCCAACAATTCAAAGCACAATAAACGATAATTTTCTATAGAGTCAGAAAGCTCCGCGCTTCCCGGGTTAACATACGGTCTAATAATTACACTACTCAAAAAACCATCTGATATAAGATCGCCTTCTGTCGTAACACCCCGTAGACGGCCGCCGCGCTCATCGGCTGCTGGCTGATCGACTATTACGCCGCCGTAAGGAGTATCGGCGGCATATTCTTTATAATTTGTCAGACCCGGATTTAAACCGAAAGACATGTGCTCACCGGACGCTCTCTTGTCTTTAAGTTCTATTGTAGACATGTGAGGATAGGCGCGCCTCTGGGAAAAGTTTGTTATAATAGTAGAGCGCTCAGCCGCTGACTTAGTCTCTTCCTTTTGAATCGGCCTGATGACAACAGATTTATTTAGCCTAAATTTCACATACGGTACATCAAGCCCCAATAATTCCATTTTATTAATATCAAAGATTTTCGAAATTTCTGAAGAGTACCTCAGTGCTTTTTCGTAATCAAAGAAGAAATGCCCGAAAACTATAGTATAGGTTCCCGGCGCGGTGCCAATTGGGGATACATCCATTTTGGAGGCATGCCAACTTGGGTAAAGGTAAGTTTTTTTAGTGCCGGCGTATGACGGACCTACTGGGCTGCCAATTGGCAATTCGCGCAAATCAATGATCTTACCGGTATAAATATTTTTTCGAAATAGCCTTTCACTATTCATAACCAGACGATTGATGTTTACAATTATTTTGCCAAGCTGTTTATAAAAACGTCCAATTGGCGCCGCCGGAGTTTTATCTGGGAAGGTCTTTCTAACTAAATTAAATTTATTTAATATAGCGGCCGATTCTGAGGAAGATGCGAGGATGGCTGCCATATTATTCATTATTCGTTTTAATTTATCGTGACCGCGCGGGGCAGTGTAATAAGCCTGATAATCGTCTAAAAGCTTTTGAAATCGACTTGCTACTTGCGCGTGCGTAATTTTATTAAGCTTGTATGGTATTAATTCAATTGATAGTAGTGGTGTTTGACCGTAAATCGCCTCAGAAGAATCTACAAATTTGGCTTGCCCCTGGGTTAAGGGGCGCCCCTTCTTGAAGACTGCCTCATATGAGATATCGCTCATTTCTTGAGCTAGCAGTTGCTGGTTATCTGCATAGTCTGCCAGAAAGGCGCCCTCTGAAAAATAATCAACTAAGCTTGAAAAGCATATTACATTCACTGAACGAATGTCTCGCCACGAATCCCCACCAAAAGAATTATCAAGGCGCACCGTTCTGCTGATGAAGAATTTCGAAATCTTATTACCAGCCTCATCAAAAACCTCTTGTGGTAGATCGTTTGTAATATTGGCGTCTAGCTCTAACAAGTCAAAAACACCGCGCGCGCTTCCGGCGGAATAATTTTCACTTGCCCGGGCATGCAGCAGCAAAGGATTAAGTTCCCCAGAAGTAATCTTTTCAAACAATTCTTCGTTCTCAAGATTATAAAAAATCATCAAATAATAATGAAGAGAGCCGTAAAATTCTCTTTGGGCTGCAGATTGTGTGGTGATTCCACCGGAGCCAACAACCAGCGTCTCATCGTTTTCTTGGAATAAGAGAGAGATATCAAACATTAAGGAAGAATTTTCGTAATTTGTATCAATACGCAAATTATCGGAATCTGATTTTTCCGTGTCCTCACTGCTTCCCAGAATTGATATTTTATCTATGTACGGCGCTGGAAGGAACTCGCCCGTGTTTATTATAATATCGCCATTAAAAATCAGGTCTGACATATTTCTGGCTCCGTCACTGTACCGTAAATATCATAAAATAAACTATCACCTCTTTTATCCCGGCAATCGAAATCTAGATCGATATAATAAGACTCTTTGCTGAAGTCGGTGGTGGCGCGGCATGCTATTTTTCGATCGGAATTTCGATCTGTAAGAACGTCAAAATAATACTCCACACTGTCTGCAGATAGTTCTGTATCTGATAATCTATCCGGCGTTTCTGAAACTAAAAAACCATTTTGAACCTGCGGCGAATTTCTCCTGAAATATTTTCTGTTTAACTGTTGGGGCGTGTTGTCCCCAGAAACATCAAGTATTTCGTATACCTCAATTTCAAAATTTTCTGTTAGCAAAATCGTGTTAAGTTCTTCGACGTAATAAAACGGATCTTGATGTTCTATTTGTATAACCTTGCCATCGCTGAATACTGCTGTTTTATCTCCAACTCTTCGAAAGGAGGTAGGATCAAAATCCAAAGTGTTATTCTTTATTCTTTTCACATATGTCGATTCAATGTTTATTTGTGGAATTAGAGAATTGTTGGCACTATCTCTGTTTTGTGTTGAAACGATTCTACTTTGAATTGAGACAACCTTCCATGCCGGCGCCCTATCTATCTCGGCGCCGGAGTTCACATCGCTTATGGAGCCATCTATCTTAAAGATGTCCGACTCGGGTAAAGATGCTCTGTCGATTTCTCGAGGCTGATCATAGGTTCCGGCCGTTCCCCCGCGAAAGCCATTTAGAGTCTCATCCAGATCGCGAAATAGAGTCAGACTTTCGATATACTGCGTATCATTCTTAATTCTATTATGTATTATACTTTGGTTCTCGGCCGAGGCACTGTTTGTATATTTTTTATCATAAATGATATTGTTATCATAAAATGCGTAATAGACCGGCTTAAAAGTTCCCTTAGACAACAGATGGCGGCCATAGGTTGTAAGCTCTATGTCGTAAACTTGCTCTTTTTTGTTTAAAAATTTGGCCATTATTCTCTCTCTTCCGGGCGAGGGCGAGCGGGGCGATCCTCACCTTCACGCCGGGAGTCTTTCTTTCTATCCTCTTTATATAGAATTTCGGCCTCAAATTTAACTGATTCTACAAAAGATACGTAATCGTACGGCCAATTAAACTCAACCGGGTAATTCTCTTGCACCTTGCGGGAGTCAAAAATATCCTTGGGTCGCGACGAGCCGCCGGCCTGCGGGAAAATCTTGTCTCTATATTGAGCTTGGGAGCGCTGCTTTACCTTAAAAACCATCCATCGTGTATCGTCACCCAACACGTCTTCTTCTGTTAGAAGTTGGTTGTCGTCAAGTAAATGCGTTATAGATTGAGACGTTTTTGTAATTTTTTTATAATTTCTCGGGGCAACATTTTGCCATATATAACTCAAGTCATCCCTATCAAACGTATATTTAAATTCAAAAATATACATTGCCATCGGATCAATTTCTTGTCTGTTAATAAAATCGAACTGTGGAGGTAGCACGTATTTTTTCATCTTCCTTATAAGCTTTCTAATCGAGGCGCCGGCGTAACTTAAGGAATCACCCTTTCGGCTATCGATCTTCGTAGAAAGACTGGCATCAATAATATTACGATCTATGCCGAAAAACATTTTTCTCTGGGAATTTAAATTCTGGTTACTGGAGTCTTCTCCACCAACAGACATCTTATAGGGAATCGCCACTATTGCCTCCCTAATGGTCATGCTATCAGCAAGCTTGCCGAGCTTCTTTCTGGAGTTGCCTCCCTCAAATTTGACGATATCAGTGAGTGGCTTCATCGTCTGGTGGACGGCATCGCCTCCGGAGGTGTTTTGCAGGTTATATATACTGGGGGAGCGGAGCACACTATAGTGATATTTCAGCCAATCGTTCGGGATTTCCCCAATCTCCACAAAAACACCCTTCCCCGGGTCCGGTTCAATAATGCCGAATTGGTGCCACATTCCTCGCGGTACAGAGCCGGATCCATAGCCAGTAGGAAGTGTGAGCGTGGACGAGGCACTGCTGATCGGGTGGGCGCCAGAATCATTGAAATTTAGCATCGGAGTTTCAAACTTGGGCTGTATGACCCACCTCTGACCAACAGACTCATTCTCTGATAGGATTTCATTTCCGAAACGATCGCGGCGCGAGCGGCGAACTCTTTCAATTCCAAATAAATTAATGCTCGCCTTTGCCTGCATGGCATTTTGGTTTATATTTTTCCCTTCGTAAATTAGATTTTCAAGTATATTTGTACCATAGTCTAGAGTTCCAGAATTTCTACTATACGTCGCTATAAGCTGTGTGTTGACAAATTGAGAATTGCTATCGGTGGGAACGCTACCCGGAGGGGTCGCCACACCAGGATCAACCCTCCAATATTCAGTTTTAATTTCCGATAGTATTCTTTCTAAATCGTATGCAGTACCGGCAGTCGGGGCAAACACGAAATCTACCCAAGCTTCTCCGTTGTAGTAGGGCGGCGTATAGGCCCAGTTAAAGCCGGATAGGCTGTCCAGAGGGCAACTGCCAGTCACAAAACTATTGCTAGCACTGGCCGCTGTTGGGCGCCCGCTAATGGCCGGCCCAAATGCTGTTGGGCGGCTATACATTGTGAAATTTTCCTTAAAAACGCTTTTTGGAGCCTGTCTCGGATCTTGCGGCAGTGGGAACTCCCCACTTTCGAAGGCACTTGAAGCCGTGTTATAGTATTTTGCGCCGTACGTGCCGTAAGCCAAATTATCACCAGAGGCGCCCGATTCATATGTGTAGACTCTATTCCCGCCGGCGGATCTCCGAAACTTTAGACGGCCGCCGTAAACCGAGCCCGTTTCAAATCTCAGGCCATCCGTTACAATCGCGGATTTCAACGTTGTATACTCACCATCACTCAAAAAGAAGTTGGCGATCTCGGCAAAGAAATTTGAAGCCATCTTCGAATAAATTTCATCGCTACCTATGCCGTTTAGCGAGGCTGTCGCACCGTCAAGGGTGGCTGACGGGTGTGGCTCGCAATCAAAAAACTTGACATTATTTATGTGGTGTTCTGGTTTAATTAGAGTTTCGAACGGTACCCGAAAGTCCCAGAATTCGCCGCCGGCGTACCCGCCCTGAGCATCTACAGAACTGGTGGCCGTTATCATCCAGGCGTTCCTCTTTGACCCGGCGGAAGCTGCACTTACATAAAATTCTTCTTTTTTGAATTTGGTTGGGGATGTTACGATCGGATAATCTACCGCAATGCCAGATTTAATCGTATTATATAACAGCCCGGGCGCAAACAAGGCTTGTGCCAGCGGGCGACTCAGCCCGGGCGGATCATTAACCACATCTCCATTGCTGTTTTCGGCCATTATCAGACTTGAGTAAGAGTCTCTAAACTTCTCAACCAAATCTATAGTGCGCTGGGCCGGATAAAAACCCTTATACGGGTTAAATCGTATTGACGCACTGCAAACTAATCTTATTTCGGCGCCGCGTAAATCGCTTTTTTTCTTTATATTTAAAAATTCTCTCATAAAATCTGAATTCGAATAATCTTTATAAAAGGAGCCTGTAGTGCTATTCGCATCTGTGCCGACAATTTCAAAAGTATCAAGTACCCTGCCGCCCTTCAGGCCATACCTCTCATAATCCTCAACGTGTTGGCTAATTCTAAATTCTGGCACTACCGCATATCCGCGAGTTACTCTCTTTAGTTCGCTCCTGAAATCATCATAGGTATCAAACCATGGTTCTGATGAGGCTGATTGAAACACAAATGAGGAGCCGGTTTTGATAACAAGGCCGGCTTGCGCTGCAGCCTCCCATGCGGCGGCGCCGGCGCCAATATCTATGACATTACCAAAGAACCCGTCGCCGCTATAAGAGCCGGTTTCTGGAATATCAGGCCCTGCGGGTGATGCCACAGTTTTGGGGCCGCCGAGCATATGCTTTCTAGCATAGAGCGCGGCTGTTGTGGTACTGGCATTTCGGTCAGCGTTCACTGCACTACCGCTTAAAACTTGCATATAGCCGTTCTGTAATTCCCCCGCCGAGTTTGAGCGAATTAATTCGTTATGCGGGCTGCCGGGGACTATTACCGGCACGGTGGTTCTTGTTAGAAAGTCTATCGGCTCATCGAGCGGCCAAGAACTTTGGCTGACCTCTCTCCCGTATGAATTAATTAAAATGCTATCTTTATGAAGATCATATCGGCCCTGCGCGGAGGTGCGCCAAAAAAGGTTATCATAACCATCTCTCTTAGTAGAGATTGCCGAAAATTCGTTTAACCTGGATGGGAAAAGTGTTTCCGAATAAAGAGCCCAATTTAATGAGTATTTGCTAGAGTTTCTAACGATCTTGACTATTTGATCGAATGGGGTAACTGTTCTTTCTTCAGGATTAACAAGCAGGGTGTCATTTAACTCTTCATTGCCAAAATATATTTTTTCATTACCATAAGTTGCTTTGATTACAATGTCTGTCTGACCGGCGTTAATGCCCATCGATATGGGACTAGCCCTCTCAGTAAACGGCGTGAATGTATAGCTTTTCAGTCCGTTATTTTCAAAAGTAAGCGTGTTGTCTTTTCTATGCTTTCTAATTATCGGATGAGCCACCGGGCCATTTATGGGGGCGGCCCTATATCCAAAAACACCCTTCCTTTTCGACAACAGCAAGTTGAAATAATCAGCCTGCGTATTGAGATCGACGGCGGTGTTTATGCCGGCCCTGTCCAGCAAATCTGTATTATAATAATCACCCACATCAGACCCCAAATTTTCTCCGAGGTTGTTATCGCCGCCACTATCGACAGGCTCACTAACATAAATATTCAAATCTAAAGTCGGCTGATAAATTGAAGCAGTGCCGGCCTTACCTAATACAGAACTTCCCGACACAAAGTCAAAGTAGGCTGTATAGCCTGTCGCGGAGCTTGAATAATAGCCGGCCTGGGGGCCTCGTAGCGCCGCAAAACCATAATATCTAAGATTGGCGCCGTGCCCTTCGGGCGAAAGGGAGCTAGTAATCCATGAGTATTGACGGTCGGCGCGGGGGATTTGGTGCTGAACAAAGAAGTTGTCAAACTGCGAAGCGCTGTAAAAAGTGCCGCCGGCGTTTTGGCGAATCATACTTCTAGGATTTCGTTGAATTTTATTGAATGCCGGTGATTCGTTGATGGATGCGCCCGGGCTTGCTACCAGGGTAGAATCGCGGCCAAATCTTCCGGAATGGCGTTGTAGATGAGCTACGAGGCCAAAGTCGTTACCGTGTATGTCAGAGACTCTAATACCGGCTGTTCCGGAGCCTGTAGCCTCCGACACTGTACCAGAAATATTTTGGTAGGGCCTACGTACCGTTAGATTTCTGTAGCTAAGGGCGTTATATACAGAGTACTCATTGGAACGTATGTCGCCATACCCGTGACCCAGCACTTCGACTGAGCCCGGCGCCGAAAAGCGGCTTCTAATAATAGATTTATTGGTGCTGGCCGTGAAGTAGCCCACGCTGTAATCTGGAATAAACTCAAAATGGCCGCTATCAGACCGATGGGAGTCAAGAATTAGTCGTCCCTGCGACGTGGCGGGCGCCTGAGTAATCTGAATCGGAAGTACCGGCGGGCTCTCGACAAAGCCCCGGGGGTTCGAATACCCTCCCACGCTGTGTACAATTTCGTAATTATGTGCATAGTTCCCAAGAGTCGGGGGGACAGTGGACAGGAGTATATTTCTGATGTTCACTGGGCGCTTAGCCACGTGATCCCGGTAAAAAACAGCTTTCTGAGAAGCAGTCATGGGGTAGGGGGCGACTCCTACGGCATTAGCTTCCGGCCATGGGTAGTCTGCGCCGGCCATGCCTAGGCCGCCAATCTTACCACCGGAGCCGGTTAGGGTACCAAGAAGTATTTTCCATGCTTCTGGGCGATTTGTATAATTATCGTTGCCAGAGTTTAATTTGATATGTCGGTGTTGAGAACCGCCCACAGCGTAGCTAGTGAACGGGCCCTGCATCGGCGTATCCATATCTGGTCCGTAAGCATCATTGTGGACATTTACAATATCAATTCCGCTCACCACGTTAGCGGCGACCTTGCCAGAATAGCCGGTAGTAACTGAAGAATTAACAACATTGAACGGGAAAGCAAAAGAAGATTTTACATTCGCGGGACCATAACCGCCATCCCAGTCTCTTCCATGTTGTGTCTTGAAAAATCTTTTAATTTTTTTGTTCGGGAAGTTATTATAATACTCTTCTTTGACGGGCTCTATGTCTTCGGCAAAAGCAACCAACACATTGAGGGGGACAAAAACCCCCCCGTCTGTATTCACTGGGCCGGCCGGATATAGGGCATTTTTCGTGAACTCTATATTTTTGTTATCTTCAAAATTAATTCCACCCTTAAGGGTAGCCGGGGAGTTTTGTTTCCTCGTAATTTCAAGCAAATATGGTTTTGACAATATTTTTTGAAGATTTTCGTTTCTATTATATGTTATTCCACCCACACTAGAGAGCGTAACATCTTTTTGATTATTGACCAAACTTATATTATTCAATATTGTTCGGCGCGCGGCGTCAACGATCGCATCTCCGGAGGACTGAAAGCTCCCGGGCTGGGCGCGTGAGCCCACCACTGGTGAAGCACCTATAATATCGGCGTCAGGGATCTCGAGTTCTGTCCCAATATTGTATGTCTTTTCGCCAACACCCATGACAGGAGCTTCCAAAGACCTTCTGGAAAACTCAATCGTCGGAAATGGTGTCTTGTATTTGTTTCTTTCAAGTACGTGGCTTTCAATAATGTTATAAGAATTCTCAATAAATTTCGCGGAGGCCGGAACGACTTGTGCGATAACCTGCGCAATCGCGTCATCCAGCCATCTGTAATAATTTATAAATTTCTCCACGTTGGAAACGGTTGTCACCTTTCTGAAAAAGATCTCTCTGAGCTTTTCAAGCCCCTTATAGCGTTCGCGGTATCTATTAACCGGCGCGCCAATAACATTGTTGAAGTCGATTACACCGGCAAAAAAATGCAACATCTCTTCGGAAATGGCGCCGTACATGCTTTTTTCTACGGCGTGAAAGAAGGTTGCGGGGATATTTTTTGTGCCAAATACCTTTTCTTGATCTCCGTAGATGTCTATCATTGTCGAAGACACTGGATTCTCGGGGTCAATAAACTTGAGAGAATTTATGTTTTCCTTGTTTACTACGCCAGTAGAGTCGGTATTAAAGCCATAGCCATAGCCGGTATACTGGTGGCCTGAAATGCCGCCCACCCAGCCATAATTATCGCGAAGTTCCTGGGAGCCCGAACTAAGATCTCGGATATAATAAAATTCGCCACTGCTATCAGAACCCGTAATATTGTCGAAATTCCAATGCAAGGCAAGGGCGTTTAAATTGGTGGCATCTGTAGAGGATAGGGCGGGGTCAAGAGCCGAAAAATTCTTAAAAGAATCAGATACGCCGGCATTACCTATATCGTAAAGATGTTGATCTATGTCTTTATCGCTTATGTATCTGACCCAGTGCTTCATGTTGGTTAAAAGAACATCGCTCTTGTCTTTCAAGGATCCGGTAATGTTTGTTCTTCTAGCGCCGCCATAAATCCTCTTGGCCGCCCTCAAAACTTTTCTTCCCGTTGCCTCCCCTATCGAAGCCGTCAACAAGAAGCTATTTTGAATGATATCTTTGACTGCGTTAACGCCGCGAAATTCAAGAGTATAAGAACCAATCGAAGATCCAGTTACTAAATCAACAACGGGATATGTGTCAGGCTTAAGTCTTACAGAGAAATTCCAATTTTCATTATCATAAACATCATAGAAAAGACTGCTGGTAAGCTCTGGGAAGGGGTTGGGCGAGATCGAAGAAGTAATCTTAAAGTAAACATTTTTTGAGGCCAGCCTGTCTCTAACAGCCGATACCTGAAAATTAGCTCGGTCTGTCGGAAACCAAGTTGTATCATCGGCAGACGCAGTATTGGCTTCATGCATGCCAAAGAGAGAAATGTTGGTGAATCTGCGATCCCGGGACGTGTCGTCTCCGTTAAAAGCTGGGAAAATGATATTCGCTTCTACCGTCATGCCATATCGGCTCTCTTTGCCGGCCTCATATGTGCCTGAGATATATCCGAGAGCTTCTGGATTGGATGCATCTGCTTTCTGATAGACTACACCAGCCATGTTCCCGTTTTTATTTAGGTTTACAGAAGTATTGGCTCTGAGTACAAGTTCTAGATTATCTTTTAGGTAAAAGCCTCTTCCATCTGAATATGTTTTTAATTTGATGATCCTGTCATCAAGATTAAAGCACCTAAAGATGTTTCGAACGGATCGTTCAGTTCCCTTGGACTTAAAGATCCCGGCCAGACTATTATATAGATTTAAATAAATTAGGTTTTTAGTTTCTGTTAGATCTCCTTCGAAATCTATGTCTTTGTTCCTGTTAAGGAATCTCTCCATAACCGTTGAATCCACAAAAATTTCAGGCATATAGAGCCCAAGAGACTGCGGCAAATGTTGGGCGAAGGGAATAGGGCTCGCTGATGCGGTGGTGTAATTGGTGCTTTTGAGATCCGGAATGGCACGAATTTGAAGATAAAGTTTATCGAAGTAGGCGCCGGCAATGTGCGTAAGCTTTCTTAGGTCGCTCGTTGATTCCTCTTCTTCTTCAAGAACCCAGGCCGGCACAAGACTAACAAAAGAGTTATTGTTGTTGCCATCATGGGCCATTCCTTTGGATAACAGCGTTGTCTTAAGGGCACTGACACTTGAATGGGTAGAATAAATTATCGGATCGAGATATTCAGCCGGAGCAGCCAGGGCTTCCACCATGGCAGATGCTGTGGTTCTCGAATTTGCCCCATAGCCTATCCACGTTCCGTTACTGATTCTACCAGAATAATCAAGAGCGGTGCTATCTATCGAGGAATCTCCCGTTATGCCTTCATTGAACTTGTAATAGACGCCCAAAGTCGCATTGCTATAGTCGCTATTGGCGCCACCGCGAACATGATAATTATAATAAGTCGAGATCTGTTCCGAGTCTCTTCTCACTTTCCAAAAGCGAAACTCGTCAAGTGAACCACTAAATTTCCCCGAACCCGGAGCACCGATGGGCCCCGCTGGGGAGGCTGAAGCCGTTATAAGGGCTCCTATCCGGCCGGCCATGCCTTTAGAATTTAACTCGTTTATCGTAACCGCAGCGGTGTTGGTATCGTTCAACACGCCATTAACGTATAGCTTCGTGACAAAGAAGCTACCTGAATTATAAAAAGCAAAAGCATAATGCGCAAAACTTTGTAGGCTTGCCGGAGTGAGCCCGCTACCAATTGATTGCTGATAGATACCAGCGGTTCCGGAAAGTGTCGTAATGAGGAATGGCGAGGCACCGGAGCCAGTCAACTCTACACGCATACGCCCGTAGCCGGCGCTAGCGGAAGCTTCGCTATTCCACATATCAAAGACGACTTCTTTGGTTGTTGTCAGAGCGCTTCCAAAGGCGGGCTTCTTTAGCCAAAATTCTACCGTTACGCCGGCATTAAAATCCGATTTTAAATTTGATTCTCTTGTACCCAAACCATAATCTGACGGCAGACCGGCGCCAGCATACACACTCTCGTTATAGAGATTGGAGTGTTGAAATTTGTTATCATTGGGATTTGAAAAAGCTTGTGCTAACGTCTCATGCGAGGACGTATTTGGGCCACCGTAAAAAGTAATATATTCTTGAGTATTTGACAGTCCGTAGCCGGTATCAAATGCCCCTTGCGAGCCCCAGCCGTCAGCGCTGAAAACGGCATATCCGTTTGTTCTCGGATATTCATTATTAAAAATATATCGCTCTACACCCAGAAGCTTATTAAAAAACTCATTTATTTCGGCGTCTGAACCATCGTAGGGGTAATAGTCATGAATATACTCGATAGCAGACTTGTAGTAAAGATAGGCAGAGCCGTATTTGGCAAAATTCTCAGGCTGGGAAAAGTCTATCTGGGGGATAAACTGTTCCTGTTTTTGTTTTATGGCTCGGACATTTCTTTCTGATTCGACGGTCTTGAATGCGTCTTTTGTGTCGGTGTCAGAAAGATAATTTCTTGAGGCATCAGCCGAATTGAAAAAATCTTTAATACTCATAATCTTCTACTCTAAATTTGAACACTTTGGATTGCTCGGACCAGGATTTTAAATCATTATCATAGAAGGCAAATTTGAAGGCATATTCGTAACCAGACTCGAGATTCGCCATATCAAAATCAAAATAATTGCCAGAAACATCGTAAGACATCATGGTATGAAGATCTGAGCCGGTTCCATATGGAATAGCATTATAAGCATCGATAGTCCTGTAAACCGTGTAGGAAGCACTGGAAATTGAAGTGCTATCGGGGTGTGCGTCAGCTACGGTGTAGATTGTTGGGCTCCAGTACTTATTCCTCGTATAAAGATTAAATCTTGCAATTTCATCGGCCCGATAACTATTTCTGAGATTCGTTATGTTCAAATAGTAAGTAGGCTTGGAAACGGTTTGTGCAGCGCTTAAAGTTTCAGGGATTATCGAGCCCGTCGCATACTCGGTGGCGCCCGAATGCCATACATCAAACAGCTTTGTAAGTGGCGTGGACGACGCTGTAGTTGCCACAGAGGCAGAATAAATCCCCGTTGATACCCAGCCACCGGTAATATTTGTATTGCCGTCATAAAGAATAAGCTTTGAGCCGCTTGGCGTAGAATTGTTGCTCGAGCCGGAATAAAGACTCAAAAGAATCTCCCCAGTACTAGGGCCAGGAATGTCCACCAGCCGCCCACGAATATAATTATAAAGATAGATTGTATTTAGATTGTCGGCGGCGGGAGCTAGAGAACTACTGTAATAAAAATTCCCCCTATCATCCTTAATCGTGCTGTCCCACCTCGCCTCTATAACGGGCGCCTTAAAAAAATATTGCGAGCCGCTGGCGAAAAAGCGTTTTGTAAAGTAAGAAGTCGTAGAGCCGCTCGGGTTATGAATGATCGCTCCAGCATCCTGCCCGGTAGAACTTGAATGATAAGCCTCATAAGAGGACGATAGCCTAATTCCAACGCCATAATTTACTTGGGTGCCGTCCATCCACATCTCAACTAATTGAGAAATGTCAATGCTTATATCTTCTAAGCCGGTCGAAAAATCTTGAGAGTAGTGGTATCCCGAAGATGTTATGTAATCCCCCCCGACACTAGTCCAAGCTGCCGTATTGGAAGCAGACATCCAATTGACACCCTCATTGCCAGCCGTCTCATCTTTATAATTCTCTAAATCGAGGCCAATGCCCTCCTGCCACGATCTGGAAACTGCTGAAACCGCCAAGGTGAAGCTTCTCGGCACTGTCTTAGAATGTACCGCGTTAAACACCCTCAGATAAAAACTAACACTGCCGCTAGCGGGAATGGATCCGGCAGCCCTATCAATCGTTATATCTGCAACTGGGAATTTCATTAAAAATCGAGACAACTCCTGAGAGCCCGTGGATTCTCTGCCATAAATCGAAAATACTTCGACTATATCTGCCAAGCCGGTATTTGAACCGGTGCCTCGAGCTGTCAAATTTGATTTATATGCATTCACTATGGTCGCATCCATGGCGGCGCCGTAACGCTTAATGGCCATTATCTAATTCTCCCCTTGATGTCTATTTGTGCAAACTTTAGCTCCGCGACTGCATTTTTTGGAATAATCACGTAATCTCCTGCGGGAGATAGATTTCTATTAATGTTGAACTTTACTCCAGAGTAATTGCCGGCGCTCTTACCCGTAACCCTAACACTAACTACATCCATCACGCCCCGAACTTTTGAAAGTTCTTTATATATTTCAGAAATGGATATCGGCTCACCGATATAAAAATGAGTCTTGTATTTGGTTTGCAATTGGCGCACACACGCGTCGATTAGCTCAAACTTATCCGCACCAGAAGTTGGAGACACTACAAATTCTATACCAAAATTAATTACAAAAGCATCGATAATATCGATTGTATCGTTAATCATCCGATAATGATTGAGCCAAGTTTTCAGATTGTTCTTAATGGCGCTATTAGCTGTCACCAATTTATTAAATTTATTTTCGGAAATAATATACAGATTTAGATTTCGTCTAGAGGAATTCGGATCTTTCTGGGCGGAACATCTTTTTATTGAGCCAAACTTTGCTGGCATTCTATACGCTATGTTTTCATAGTCAGATTGGGTGACTGCTCTATTCTGGGTTGGAAAAGTATCAAAAATCCTTCTTTTGATCTCACTAGTCGTTGCATTCGTAACATTTCCAACTATTGGCTCTTCATTGCTAACTTCCACGGAGCCGACTATAGTAGATATTGTAGAACTGTTCAGGCTCTGTCTATCTTCAAATTCCAATATGGGATTAGAAGCCTTATTTAAGCTGCCCACCGCCAAATTAGAATTAAGCGGCGAGCTATTTCTGTAACTAATGGCCAAAGTGGTATTCGATGGAACTATTCCATAACTTTCAGTTTTCGACAGTCTGGTCGGGTCAAAAGTCGTATCAGTGACATAATCTTTTCCAAATATGTCCATCGCTACCGATGTTGGATCTGCCACAACATTGGATTCGCTCGGGTTCCCACTTCCAAACTGCAGTATTGTGGAGGAGCGCGTTCTCTCGACTACAAATTTTCTTGAAACAAGATAAGGCTTCAAAATGGAGGGGACATTGTCATTTCTATAATTCCTATTCGACACCTCTTTGAAAACGATATCCTGCGCGAGATAATCCACTTCAAAATATTCATTCCCGTCAGAATCAGTGACTGAGATAATCTCGGCCATGTTCGAATTGTTTATTTCCACCCTTTTGAATCTCTCATAGGCTCCCACAATAATAGTTTCGCGACTGAAATATCCTGAAACTACCTGTCCGTACGCCTTGATGGCATAAAAAGTAGGAGCACCAGTTGCGGCATCAGTTCGTGCAGCCACTATTGGATTTTCAGGAGAATTAAAATCTACATTTTCTGTCAAAACAAAATTTAGGCCACTGTCAGATGTAAAGCGTGAAGAGCGCTTCATAATCGGGATATATCTCCTATCCGGGCCAATACCAGTAGCAGAAGCCGGAACCAAGACATAAATAGCAGCCTTGCCGTATGTCGAGGGTCGGCCAGTATATTTATATCCCAGCGCTCTACCGTGTCTAAGTACGTTGTCATATTGATAGGCGGTGTCAAGAAAGGCTTCATTTACATTATAATCCAAGTAAAAAGAAAGCTGATCCCCGACGTAAGCAACCATATCTGTCATTATGGCCGCGAATGAACCCTCGCTAAAATCTTGAAAAGTATCTGGGTAAAATCTTTCTGCGATTTGCAGCAGATCTCCACGGATGGTGTTAAACTCTCTATGAGTATAGTCTATTGGCAGTATCTTTTTCTGATCAGACATATTTGTCCCTCATTTTAAATAGTAAACTCAAGTAAATCATCAATGCCTATTCTCGGTATCGCGTACATAACAGCGATACCTAGCTTATTTCTATCAATATTTTTATCACTGAAGCCAACTTTTCTTATTTCAACAAACGGCAGGTACACAGAAGCCTGCTCTCTTATTCGGTTTTCGATTTCCCCGTAGATATTTTCGCCATAATTAGAGAACAAAAACCGAGAAATACCCACGCCATATTGTGGATTCATAACCCGCTCGCCAGGATTAGTCAAAATTAGCATTTTTAAATTTTGCTTAATCATTGTTTCGAAATCCTTTATAAGAGAGAATCCGTCCCCAGAATCAATACTTAGCGGTAATCTTACACCCAGACCGGCCATACATTATCCTCCTTTATAGGTAAATACTATAAATTGCTATTTTTCGCACAATTCGTTATTGGCATCAAGCGGATTAGTTCTCAGCCGCCGGCGCTGCCACCACGGAACGAACTGTCTGCCGGGCGCTGGCCTAATCGCCTCTCTGAGTCTCTTTAGGAAAATTTCCCCGGGGCCGCCGGCTGCTTTCGCTATGTCGGATGGTGTAAAATCTCGAGAGTTATAATAAGCCTTAAACAACTTCTTTATTCTCAGCGTCGAATTTTTCAATATTTGCTGGTCCCAATTATCCCATTCTCTTACACCCAAGCCTCCCTTTCTATCTTTTAGCGAAGCCCAGGCCCCATCGGGCCCAATGGTTTCCAATTCTGCGCTAATCGTTCCATCATCGTTTTGTGTAATATCCGCAAAAATCCCTGGCTTAGAAACCTCGTCAAAACGAATATCTCTCTGGAATGTCTCGCCATCATCAACAGTTAACTCTCCTATAGACGGCAACATCGCCATGTCATTATATATGGCCACGATCGATACGAGCTTCGGCATCGGCAAAATATATCGCGTGATAAGTCTAAAAATATTATCATTTTTTAGATGGTTGATGAGGCATAGTAACAATTTTCCATCTCGCTCCAAACCTACAAATTTATTCAGTTCAAGGTCGAGAGCATCTATTTCAGAAAAGGCCACCTCGTATTTTGAACCGCCAACCGCGATAGAAAGAACTAAGCCGTATCTAACTCCCAACTCTCCTTCAAGTGTTTTATTCCCGCTTTCATCTTCTACCAAACTCATTGTGCCGGGATAAACTTCCGATATGAGCTTTTTTAAATCTTCATTGGAGCCTATTTCTTCAGCGGCCTTAGAAGAAGTCATGCGCGTGCCATTAATAGAAACATATTTCTCTATAATAAATGGCTTTTCACTGGATGGCCGCTGTGTTGTTCCTATGTCGCCCAGATCTGTTGCTTCTATGTCGCCCAGATCTGTTTCTATGTCGCCCACATCTCCGAACGGAATAGAAATTATTCCGGCAATCGGTTTTAATACGTCATGCGGCTCTTCATCACTGTGATATTCGCCGGCCATGTAAACTATTTCGCCGTCATCTTCATTTTGATGAACGTGATAATGGCCCACATATTCCTCACCAAGACCAAACCCACTATTGTCATTATCTTCAGCAATTACAAATTGGTTTCCATTTGTGTAATAGGGCTCAGAAACTTCATCGTTTTTCTCTACTGGCACTGTCGGAAGATCTGAATAAAATATAGAGAACTTACCATTCGGAAGCAAGGCGTTATTTAGCGTTAACTCTTCGCCTCCGATCGTCATAGTCTCCAAAAAATAGTAACCGAGATCCTTAACTTCTGGTTCTAATTCAAGGCGTTTCAAGTTTGTTAATAACTTCTTAGACATAAAATTAATTTGTTCTGTAACCAACTCTTTCATGACTAGCTTGGCGTCCGACTCGGTGAGCCTTACCGCTTCTAAATTCTTTTCTGCCCTATAGCTCTTTAAAGTTTGAAAAAACTCGGCCTCTCCAAGCTTTTTGGCATCCACTAAATCATCGCGGTACTGATATTCATACTCCTCTTGCATATCATTTAACCGAAACAGGGCCTGTAAAACTTCTGATGGGGGATCCGGAATATCCCCCGAATCTACCCTGTAGCCGTAATACTGGACACACTGCTCTAAAAACCCATACCAAAACTCTTCATCTTTAAAAGTATTGAAGGCTTCCCAGAGCGGCGGCTGTGCATCCTTGAACTGCTTTTGCATATTCTCAACGATATAGGAGGAGTAAGCTGAGCTATAAACCATGGGGAATCGCGGAGCAAACTTGGCAAACGTCGGGAGAGATTTAATCATGTGTGCGCTAACATATATTCTAATCGCGGCGGTTATTAGGCCGGCCATGGCTGCCTTCGCAGAGCGGTCCATAATTCTATTATACGGCAACTCTTTCACACAATCCGGATCCGATTTTAATCTTTCGTCTTCTGGAATATTTGGATAAAGCTGGCCTATCATGTCTTGGATTTCACCAAAATCAACCAAATCACTAAGTTGGGGTTTACAAGGACTAAGTTCCGGAAACAGAACATCAACCATTCCAAGCCACCCTTCAGCCTTGGCGGGCTTTATATACAGAGGAGGATTGACATAGTTGCCCCCGAATTTCATAGGATCCAAATATAAAACGCGGTTCTCGCCCTCTCTTTCTTCAGTTTCTACAAGATACTGCATTCTGCTTATTCCCAAAACCATATCATCATTTGTAAGTTTGCGGCCGTCGCGCTCAACATCGCTGTATGGAATAAATTCGCCGCCTTCGTTAACACCATAATCAAAGTCTTCCTGAGTTAGATCATCAAACTTGGCGCCATAGTTCCAGCTAGTCTCGTCGCCGGCCACATCAGCCATTATGCGTCTTAACATTTCTTGCGTGATGTTCTGCCTTATTTCCTTTAAATCCCGTGTTTCAAGATTGATATCATTGACTCCGTTAAGGATTTCTTTAAAAAGTAGGGTTTGTGGGGTGTACCACTGTAGCCGATCCAAATCGAACGTTGAATTGAATATTGGATAGCCCTCCAAAAGCTCTATCATATCTGGATTGTCAAAAAAAGTATCATCAACTGATAGAAACTCGCATTTCAAAGAGGTTACAATTTGGTCTTGTCTTTTCGCCTTCCTCGCTTCGCGCGCGCTAGTGGGTTCGCCGCCGGCATCCAAGCCCGGATTAAACAAAGAATCTATTGAAACATCAAGATCGGCTCCAAAATTGAACCGTTCTTCTATCAATATTCTGAGATTGTCATCTTTTCTGTTGACTATGGCGCCGCTTTCATTTTCGGCTAAATCACCAAAATAGCATTTAATATCAAAGCCATATGAATACGGACATTCGCCCGTAGCCTTAAGCCCTTTCGCATTATCCTCAAAGCTCAATGCGATGTCGGGACTTCCTTTTCTAGCTTTCCTGGTAAACTCGATCTCTTCCACGTTACCGCCAATAACCACATTTTGTATGTCTATGTTGTAGCCAAGGTCTGGTATCGCCAATAAATCAATGTTTCCGCCGCCGACGACGGCGGCGGCGGCAATGCCGGCCGTACCGGCGACAGCGGCGGCTAATACAATATTGCTGCTCCTAAAACCCAACTCTTCTATTGTTTTTTGCCATGAATAATCATCAACTTTATCATTATTTATATTAACCGCTGCCGAGCCGGCGGCCATAGACATCAAATCCTGTAAATATACCGCGACCTTCGTGGGGAATGAGCCTCTCTGGTTTTCTAGCTTTTTACTCAACAGGCTGCCGAATAGCGCTGCCACATTCCCGCCAGATTCTAAAAAGCCCCCCATGTCAAGGTCAAATTTAGTATAGAAATCAACATAATTGGCTCTATTTGCGGCAAAACGATAATGTGCTGTTAGTGGATTTCCCATCGTATCAGAAAGCATCATATTTATCATGCCCCAATTGTCTTCTCCCGGGCCATTGCCGATCATATCTGTTGAATAATCGGCCTTTAAAATCTCAAGATCGCCACCCAGCACGGAGGCAGCCGCTTCAATGTTAGTTGGCGCGTCGTAGGGCACCAAGCCATTATCGCAGCCGGGATCAGAAACCAGCGGCGGCATATTATCTTCTAAATATTTCGGGAGGCCCTTCTGCAATACCGCCGTCAAATCCCCCAAGTCTTCAAGGGCTTGAACATTGTCACACAATGCGCTCAATTGTTTAGGGCTAGCCCGGCCTTGCAAGACTTGCTTTCTTAGAGTGCAAAATTTCTCTAGCTTCTCCGGGTCGATACAAATTGATGGATTCGCTGGGGTTTCATCGCCGGGAGGGATATCAGATAACATATCCCTCATCTGTGCTTTGAAGCCGGCCGGCATAAGATTGCCTATATTTTTAAAAAAGCTTCCGATAGCTCTTTTATTTGGAATTGCTTCGCGATAGCTTGGATATTCAAACTCTATCAAACTTTCTATAATTATCAACATCGAGTCTGACGGCTCTCCCAAAAATGCACTCATCATTTCAGCTTGTGTTAGGGACGCCGACATGTCTTCTGAAAACTGTATGGCTAAATCAGTGTCGGCTAGCGCGGCCCCACCAACGCCCAGATTGGCCATCATATCAATTATGGTGCTGTCCACTACCTGTTCGTCTACTCCATCGCCGCATATGGAGTCCCTTATTAAGTTTTTCAAGGTGTCCCGGCCAGTTAAAAGGTCGGGTACGGAGCTTAAAAGATCCCCGTATAAGGCCAAAGCATTACATATGGCATTCCCTATAAGTTCGCAAACCTTGATTATGAGAGCCATTAGTACTTTTAATAAAGCTTGCTGCGCAGCGAATTTAATTGCTTCGAAAAGTATGTTAAGAATATCCTTATAATTCGCATACCAACCAAACGGGTTGACGAGGCGCGGAAACCGAATGTCTTCAACATTGCGGCAAATGGGCAGCTCCAAATCTTGAAACCAATCCATCAATGGGGGATTAAAAAAACTAGCCGGGGGCCTCGGGCAATCTATCGCAATGATAAGATTTGATATCAGTTGAGCCCCCGGAAACTTGTTAAGCTCATCTACGAGTTCTAACAAATCGTCGCTGTAGACCCCAATCAGTGCCGCAATATATGCCTCTAATACATTTTGTGTATTTAAATCAGAGCCGGCTTTGTCAAATTGTTGCGCTAAGGTTCTATTTGGACTTTCTTTATCTTCGGGATTGGAATCCCATTCCCATGGCGGCGTCCAATCATCTTTCCAGGCGTCCAGATCATCGACTCTTAAATCAGAGTTTGGTGAAACCTCTCCCGTTTCTATAAAGTCTGATATCTCTTGACCACTTGATCCCTCTACAAGAACATCGCCAGCCTCAAGTCTCTCAAAAACGAGTGCATTGAGTTCATCTTGTTTTTCTTTCGGCAATCCAACAAAAAGCTCTCCAACGCTATTTACCGACATTGCACGCAGTGCGCTCTCTACTATTTTCCCAAGGGCTTGCTCCAGGGTTAGCCCCCCCAAAAGACACCGGATCGTTTCTGATAGGGCATCATACAGCCCGCACAGCTTGATATCGTCTATGCCGGCGTTAAGACCGTCGAATGCCCAGTGGGCCTTTCCTCCGATCGCCTTGAAGGCTATTGCGTTGGCGCAAAGGGCGGCGAAAGGCTGTTCGGAAACCTCTAATTCGCCAAACGCTTGCTCGAGAGCCATGGCGCCGATATTCGTCTTCTTTTCGCCCTCTGGCGCGCTAGGATCATATATAACACCAAGCTTGATTTCCTCGTCTAAGGCTTCGCCTAGGCTTGCCTTGCAAAGCTGCTCATGAAACTTATATGCGATAGCGTCACCAATACTGAAGGCTTCATCAAAAATATCTTGACCAAATTGCTTAGCCTCATTCGCCAAAGCTTCGCGAACACATGACAAGCCAGTTTGCTCATAATAAGCCAAAGTATTGCTTAAATATACTTCTGGGTATGTGTGCTTAATAATAAAGTCTGTCCACGGCTCTGGCACCCTCGCAGACAAGCCGGTATCCATTTCCTTTAGTCTGGCGAAGTAAGCAACCGCCGTTTTATCTTTCCATGCTTGCGAAGACTTTAGATCTGAAAGTATGCCCGACATAAATATTTGTTTGTCACCACAACCTTCAGTGAAAAATTTGATATTCTTTAAATCAAATTCATCTGTAAATGCAAGAGTGATCTCGGTGACCCTATCGCGACCAAGGAAAAGCCTTAAATCGCTTATTTCTCCGCGCGGCATGTTATAGCCGTGCTTATTTAGAAAAGTATCCAGTTCGCTAAAGACATCCCCGATCAAAGAATCGCCAACCATACCAAGGAAATCACCATAATCCCCCAAATTAAAAATTCTATTGTCACCTAAAAACAAAATATTTGAGCCATCTCTCATCCTTAAGACTTTCAAATACCGATTATATAGGTGTAGCCCTTTGCGAATTTTCATTAGCATCGGTTCTATATCTGATGCGACGTAAGTTACTACTATATCGCCCTCTTCGCCATCATCCTCTTCGCCGGCGGCCGCCTCGATCGCATCTATAACGGCGAAAGGAACCGAATAAAGCAATTTTAAATGTGATTTGGGTCTGGCATCAAGAAAATAATCTGTATATTCTATATTTTCTCTTACAAAGTCTATTGTACCGTCAGAAATGTCTTTGCTATAAACTTCCAATAGTGCAATAATAACTCGGTCCTCAAACTTTTTATAGATCTCATTTAACGCCTCTGTTGCGGCGCCCTCTGTCATCCCTGCTACGTAGCCAGTATTCTTATTAAAAGTAGAAATCGCAATCTGGTAATTGCAAACTTTTTCATTCAAAAACGGCTCGTATAAACCCTTGGTCCTCCAATTGGGAGCGGTGGCCAAAGGATTCGGAATACATTTTGGACAATATTTGGGCTCTGGGACTGTTTCAATGTCTTTACATGCATCGTTTAGTCCGTCGCCGTCTGCGTCTTGGTATGGTAAAAATTCAGAAGTAGCCATTTATTTTATTCCACTAGTTTGTTCTTACATTAGAACTAACAATGTAATCTGAGCCGCGCGGTGTTAAATAGTTGAATTGCCAATAAGTAGCAGTCACCCGAGTTTGATATAGCGAATTCAAAACCCTACTAATATTTTGTTGCCCAGCGATGGGGGCGGCACTGGCGATCCACGGATGTATATTGACGCCCAGAGCGGTGTTCATGCCGGCCTGAACCAATGCTAGGCTATATAGCGCGCTCCAAATCTCTCCGATGATTTGATGCAACTCAGTCAAACTATCACGCGTCTTGTTTCCCAAACTGACGCCTTGTACATTGTCATAATTATTGCCGGCGATTAATTCTATGGGCGGCGCAGGATATTGAATGTCGCCCCCCAAAGAATTACTTTCGCCTCGGTCGCCGGCACCGCGCAGTCCTTGCATTTTTCCTGTCACTATTTTTACGCCCTCTCGGCCAACTATTCTAATTGCGTCTGCTTTCATGCCAATAGCAGAGCGAGCAATAGAGCCGCGACTGTCATTGATGCCCGGGCGAGAAGCCAAACCAAAAGCCGCATCAATGTCTGTTAGACGAGATATATAAATTCTTCCGGCGTCAAGAGCAAAGTGGTTGTCTACGGCATCACCGGCCGCCGGGCCTTTGCCTCCGTGCCTTGAGGATTGGCGCCCGACAACAAAGTCGATGGCTTCTGCCGGCAAGCCTTTCGCGCCATGGCCATCTGCTTGTGTGCCATGGGAAAGGGCGCCCAAAGTTATATAAGCGCCCTGGTTTTCTATAACTCTGGCGCCGGCTGGTGCATTATAAGTAAATGCCGTGGTGGTCTTGGGAGTGTTAAAAAGTCCGCTGCCTGGAGGCAGAGAGTTTATCGGCCTCCCAGAATCTATTAAATCCTGAGTCAGCGTGCCGGATAAGAAATTTTTATTTGGTGTATTTGTCATGTTTAAAGTTCGTCATAATTTTGTTTTGCATGTTCCATTCTAGCCCTGGTTTCTTCATTGTCTGTGCGCGGGGGGGATCCAGTAGCTCTTTTGCATTTTGTGCATATTTCAAATTTGACAGCTATTTCTTCGGCCCAATATTCTGCTGTTTGACATTTGCCTTCGCTTGACAGGATATCCGGGCCGAACATAGCTTGCCATTTTTCGGAAACATATTGAAACTGTTTTTGTGGATCTGTAATTGCATCATATAAATTCTGTCGGGACTGCTCGTTATCCTCGAGGCTTAAATTAAACTTTTCAGCAAACGATTGGCCCTCGCCGGAGCACACATTTAACTGCCAATACCCAAATGAACAATAGTTTGTTTCACCAACATTAATGGCATGCGCAGTGTTTCCCACCCTAACAGAACCCCTAGGATCGCCATTGGCGGAAGAGTCGAAAGCCGATTCATGCTGCGCATTTGCGGCGGCGGCGGCTAAGAAAGTATCGCAAAAACCATTAAAATAGCCGCTATCTTTCATGTCCTCTATAAACTTCAGTGCGTTTTCTGTGACATTAGGCGGATTCGGGCTTATGACTATAGAACTCAGCGTGTCCCCATCCCAATCAGCTAGCGCTTCCAAGATGCTCTTGCACGCCTCCTCCCCCTCGTTGGCGGCCCTATCTTCTAAAATTTTGACAAAAAATAAATTCTGTAAATCAAAAGACATACCAATATCACCAGCGACACAGCGTGCTTCAACAGTTGTGCCGGGCGAGACAACTATGTCGTTTTGAGATTCTTTAACTATTATTTTGCTGTGCAAGCCGATTATTATACTATTGGCTGCGGGATCAACAGCCATTGCTTCGCTACAGGAATCTGGCAGGAAAACTTTATGAGCCATTCTATCATCGAGGATCAGCCCCATAAAGGATGACTCTTCTCCACTTTGTTTTTTGTAGCCCGTAAGAGCCATAACTTCAAAAACGCTCTCGGAACCAAATATATTTATTCCAGAGTCGGTTTTCAAAAACCCTTCGGCTATTTCCCCGTTTGTTGATAAGCCTTTGCCCTTAAGACCCATCGCTAGCGCCGCCCTGAATAAGATCGAATATGTTGTCTTTATCTTCGTCAGATAAATCAGCGTTCTGGGGCTGTGATTTGTGTTTTATGGCTATCAATTTAACCAATTGTTCGTTGGATCTCTGCATCGTTTCAATATGCTTGGCTGCTACGGGGCTCAAATATTTATTCTGGTTTGCGTCGGTAGCAATTTGATTCGCGATCTCATTTAAAAATTCTCTGGCTACCTTCCTGTCATCGCGAATGTTACATAATGCCTCGTCAATAAGTAAATTTAAATTCTTTGTCTTCACTGCGCGCCACCATCCCATCCTTGCTTAAAATTGTAGTACCTTTTGCGGAACTTCTTAAGAGAGTTGACAATCTGTTTTGTATTAAGATCGGTGATCTCTCGCAAGTATAAGTAAATAGCTTTTTTATTAAAAATTTCTATATCTTCTTTGGATTCGAAAAGAATTACGATGGCTTTATATACCTTCAAGTCGTTTTCTTTCATCTGTGACGTATCCCACGAAGACAGTTCTGCGTAAAACGAACTCCAAAACTCGTCCTCCTCTCTTTTCGTGAGGTAAGATTCTTCCGTCGAAAGAAATTCTTCTTCGCGCTTTCTCGATATATCTTGTAGGACGATCTCTCGCTTGCAGCGCTTTTGATTCTGTTTGACCTTGTGGATAAACCAATTTTTGGTCACTACAGAGAAATAGGAAAAAGCTTTTGGCCCTCTATCTGGATTATACTTCTCCAATATTGTTACTAGCCAGATTTTACATTCATCTCTCAAGACATCGATGTTGGGTAAATTAGTAAATTTATAAGTAAAAACTATTTTGTCAACCAACTCGCTAAGGGCTGGCTGTATGTAAGACTCATATAATCTTGTTCGAACAATATTACATTGAGAATTGGTATACTCTACTATCGCATCTTCATGAACTTTTGTAAAGTAATAGTTCTTAGTTTTCGCCCGGCGGCGTCTCTTCTTCTTCGGTATCATTTAAAAGCTCCTCGTCCTCATTTTCTTTAATTTCTTCTTGTTCGGTCAGCGAGTAGATAAACTCAAATGTTTCTAATTGCTCGCTGAAAGAGATTGCATGGTTCATAAGATGTTCTAAGGTGGCATCGCCATAAAACATATCCAATTCGTAAACCGACTTTGTATGTTTGGCAAAAGAATCTATCATATTCTGTAAATCTCCCAGTTCCTCGGAAACAAAGAGTAGACGCCGTACAACCGTCCTAGCGTAAGCTAAGATGCCGGCATTGAAAACCAATGATACTAATAACGCCGCTGACAGTATTGCTTCAACACGATTCATAAACTTCTTCCTCTGCTTTTTGTTTCTGCTCTTCTAAAATCTCTTTGTTCAATTCAATATACTCTTCTGTTAGTTCGCCAGTCTTTCGTTTAGATATCTTCTCTTTTTTCGCATAAAGCGGCTTTGTTAGTTGTCTAACGATTGTGCCAGTCGAACTACATACCGGGCAAGCGCCTGCAGCTTCATCTATCATATGAAAAATAATAGACTCTGCAGAACACATACAACATTTATAGTTGTAGCGCGGCACTATTTTACCATATCGAACAAATCTTGTTCTTTAATTGCCCTATTGCTAGAAAGCCTGACTGTCGGCGGATTCTTAACCATCAGCCCATCTTCAGTGGATACCATTTCAAATCCACGTAAAATAGGAACAATGTCCAATTCATTCAGCAAACACTCCTGCAAAGCCATCATAATAGCTCCGAGTGCCTGATTTGATAGCTTTAAAGCTACCGGTTCGATGTTATCCATTTTAATCTCCTTTTTATGGTTTGTTTTCAATCGATATTTTCTCTAGCTCTCTCGATTCAAAGAGCATGGTATCATTATTTCTTGTTCTATGTATCACGTAATTTATATAAATTTTATCAGCATGCTTCAGATTATATGTCTTTTTTTCCAATACAATTCCGTGACCCGAATCCTTGAGAATATCCGCATCATTAGCATAGTATTCGTACCACCTTACAAGATCCCCAATATTATACATCTCCTGCCTCGTTCAAATCCGATTCGTACATCATTCTAGCCAATTCACCAAAGCTAACTTTGGGTGTCCAATGCAATATTTCTCTTGCTTTTGATGCGTCACCTAACAATAAAGGTACTTCATGGGGTCTAAAAAGCCTCTCATCAATTTCAACATGCTCTTCGATGCACAAGCCGGCTAATTCAAAAACAGTCTCCAAAAATTCTTGAACTGTATGGGTTTTTCCAGTGGCGATCACATAATCATCCGGGTTTGGCTGCTGTAGCATCTTCCACATTGCTTCTACATAATCACCAGCAAAACCCCAATCGCGCTTGGCTTCTAAATTTCCTAGATAAAGTTTGTCTTGCAGCCCTAATTTGATCCGTGCTGCAGCCATCGTTATCTTTCTAGTCACAAACGTTTCTCCGCGACGGGGTGACTCATGGTTGAATAGAATACCAGAAGACACATGTAACCCGTAACTTTCTCTATAGTTTCTAACAATATTGTGTGCAAAAACTTTTGAACAAGCATAAGGTGATGCCGGCATAAACCGAGTATTTTCGCTTTGGGGATTCTCAGGATTATCGCCAAACATTTCAGATGAAGACGCTTGGTAAAATCTTGCATTCGGCAAAAGATTCCTCATTACTTCTAATAGCCTCAAAGTACCCAAAGCTATAAAATTGGCCGTTTCTTCTGGTGTTTCAAAAGAAACCCTTACGTGTGATTGTGCGCCAAGATTATATATCTCATCTGGCTGGTATTTCAGCAATAACCGACACATATTGCCGGAATCTATAAGGTTTCCGTACTTCACAACAAATCTTGGATTATTCAATAAATGATCAATTCTGTCTGTTGAAAGAAGACTAGTTCTTCTTTTGACTCCCACCACCCTATATCCCTTATCAAGAAGCAATTCTGCCAAATAAGAGCCGTCTTGCCCAGTCACTCCAGTTATAAGCGCTGTTTTTGTTTTCACTCTGCACCTCTAATATTGGGATAATTATCTACAGCCCATCCACAAGTATTCGCCAGAGCCTTCTTAAAATCTGTATAGTTTTCTTCTTTCCAACCCAATTCCATGAGTTTGGAATTGTCCGATGGTTTGCGGTGTTGGCCCATGGGCTTTGTCTTATCCCATATGGTGTTTCCTTCAAACCCTAAAATATCCGCTATTGTCTTTGCGACTTCTTTTATTGAGATTTCTTGTGTATTCCCCACATTCACTGGTTCCTCCCCGTCATAATGCTCGAGCAGAAACAACAAAATGCCTACTAAATCTTTTGAATATGTAAATTCTCGTAGTGGAGAACCGTCACCCCATAAAATAACGTTTTCATTTTTTAGTTTTGCTTCGTGTATCTTTCTTATCATAGCGGGGATAACATGAGAATTTTCAAGATCAAAATTATCGTATTCACCAAAAAGATTATTTGGTATTGCTGTTATAAAATTACACCCGTATTGCTTGCGGTACGCGCGCGACTGAACATCTAACATTCTCTTGGCATACGCATAAGCAAAATTTGATTCATGTGGGGGGCCATTATGAATCTGATCTTCTGTCAATGGATATGTCGCATTATTCGGATACACACACGTGCTCAACAAAGATATAACTTTGCTGGCTTTACAATTTCTGGCTGCCTCCAAAACATTAGTGTTAATTAGAATATTGTCGCGATAAAAGTCCCCAAGATTATCCATATTACCCTTTATACCCCCGACCTTGGCCGCCAAATGAATCACATGGTCAGGATTATAACTAGCAAAAACTTGATTAACAGCATTCCAGTTTCTTAAATCACATTGTTTTGAAGATATATATACCGCTTTTGGCATAATCTCCCGCAGGGCAGTACCTACCATTCCAGTGCCGCCTGTTATTAATATTCTCATTTATTATTTTTTCCGATTAGACCGTTGAAAATGCTTTCGCAATACGCCAATAACCATATGTACCTCATCTTCAGTCATATTCTGATTGTTCGGAACATACAACCCCTTGTCATGAATAATATCGGCATTTCGCATAGTGCGTTTGCCATACCTTTCATACCAAAATGGTTGTCTCGATATCGATCCACAAATCAAAGGCCGACACTCTATGGCCGCTTCTTTAAGGTCTAGAACCAGGCTATCAATATTTTCTGTTATGACAGGATACGCAAAATTTGAAATAATCTCTTTATTGCAAAGCTTTGGCTTGTTCTCATAAAAATCATGATTATGATATAGCCTAAAATTACGATCTCTTATGGAAACATTATTAGAAAGATTTTTCAATTGTGTTAAGCCCAAAAATGCTTGTAAATCCGTTGGCCTCATATTGAACCCTGGGTAGTAAAAAGTGTATAGCGACTTAAATTCCCCAACAGCATGCTGTTTACGCAAACTCTCTTGTTTATGCGGGGCAAGATCTCTATCCCATCCATGACACCGTATTGACCTTATAATTGTATTCAGATCTTCGTCATTAGTACAGACCATTCCTCCCTCTATTGTCGATATGTGATGGCCATAATAAAAAGAAAATGTACTAATATGTCCAAATGTTCCTACTTTTTTACCAGCGTATGTTGTACCAACCGCCTCGCATGAGTCTTCTATGAGAACTATATTATTTCGCTCACATAGTTCTAGTATCTCAAAATAATTATTTGCGAACCCCAAGACATTAACAGTAACAATTATTCCAGGATCATGCTTTTCAATTAACTCTTTAAGCATATCAAGATCCAAGCCGTAATTATTCATATTACAGTCACACAAGACGGGTTCGAACCCTAATTGAATTGCCGGAGCAATGGTGGTCGCCCATGAAACTGCAGGCATTATCACTCGATTATTCTTTAGTTTGCCATTTAACTTAAGGGCATAAAATGCTGCTAAATTAGCAGAAGAACCAGAACTAACAAAGACACTAGTGTCAACGCCCAACCACTCTGACCATTCTTTCTCAAACTTATCTGTGAGTGTTCCTTTGGTTAGTTTTGGGGCAGACAATATCCACTTGGATAAATCCAATAGCTCTTTTTGAGATATCGTATTTTTTACTAAAGAAACCTTATTCATTTTTTAAATCCCTTACGCTATCTGTCAATAAATCTTCATACAGATAGCATCGCTCTTTATTATCCAGCCAAAAAACCGGCCTCGATTCACTTACATCTACTAGATTTTCAGAAACATATTTTTCATATATCAGATTCATACTTTTATAAAGATCGCGAATATAGTCATTAACATATACTAATCTTCCAGAACCTATTATAATATCACTCTCGAGATCGACTATAGTATTCGCAACATATTTTGCATGTAGAATGTCTCTATAAAAGTGTGTGTTGCCTATCGCTATTGGCGTGCCGGTTTTTAATGAACTGAATATTTTTCCAAATAAAAAATTCTCATTTCGATATATCGAATTAAAATTAAATGGATAGGCTATTATAACCTTTTCAGTTTCTCTACACTTCCTTGTTAATATTAGCTTAGAATCTGTGTAGTAATTTTCCTTAAAACAAAATGGAGTATTTAGACATATACCACCGGACACTTGATTCCACAGCTCTGACGTTGAAAAAACGATTGTCTTGTTCGACTTAATGTTTCTAATACACTGCAGCGTCTTGTCAACATTTACACTATAAAATGCATCGCGATATTCTCGGGTTTCAGCATATATCGTTCTTTGTTCGGCAAAGCAAATATACACCCTGTCCCACTCTCTCTCATAAACCCAACCCGGTATATACCTTGAAGAAACGCGGATCATTTCTCTTGGCATATATTTAGCCACTTGAGAAGTATCACCGATAATCAAATCTTTGTAAAAATGCTGTCCCATTTATCATATATCCTGGCTTGTCGTTTCTTATTAAAAGTCTTCATTTTTTCGGAAACATCTGTGAAGTCTGAATTAACCAAATCAGCTAAATTCTCCCAGCTATCAAATTTTATAATTTCTGGCATCCATTGTTCGTCATTCCAGTCACTATTCTCAATCAAGTGTCTTATAGACCTCTCATTATAGTCGTTGATATCGGGTATTTTAGTTTTATGTAAATGAGCACCAAGTGGAAGACCCTTAATTTTTCTCCATGATGTTTCTTGAAGTACTTCATCTGGATATCGTTTCCATAGTTTCAGCAAAAACTCTTTTGAAGGAAACAGCAAGGGTACATTTGCAGTATACTGCTCAAATAAAGACATTATTGTATTGTGGTAAGGAATATGAACAATCCCAGAATATGAATAGTATTCTTCCCAAGAATAATTCTGAATTGATATTAAGTTATCTAAGTCTGGAAATATCTTCGATCTGCCATGCTTTAAAAACATACATTTAGATTTTTTATGAACCGTATTTGTATATTTGCAAATCGATGGAATTAGTTCAAAATTGCGACCAATCAAATCTTCACATCTAAGTTTATCATATAAATTATTTGTTGTTGCTAATAACTGGCCGCTGTCTATAGTTCTTCGAAGATGATTGACATACTTATTAAACATATGTGGATTATTTTCAAATGGAGTATCGAATCGAATCGGTATATGTGTTATTATCGGCTTATCAAATCTCTCATATAACATGCTAAAGCTTGGTGGATAAAATGAAACAAACCCATCATATTGTTTTAAGTCATTTTTGTGTACTCGATAGAATGTATCAATCCATACATCATTTAATAACGTCCACGTATTTGAATTCATCACATATTTCGTTGATTTTGTCCACTCCATTAAATGAGAATGATTAGAAATCGATTCAACATGTAAATCATGACCCAATTCCGCAAATGTATCCATTAGATCTCTAATTCCTATGTGGCAATCTAATGCAAAGAATTTCACTTATTTCCTCCTAATAGCATAAATCAATTTCCCTTATTCATGGACTGCCTTAAAGCCTCAAGATGCTCTGAGACTATCTCTTCATTTTCATTAAATACCTGACCTACAAATTCTAGACCGGCTCTCTTTGTGGGAAAATTTTTCCCACCAAAAAACTCATCATGTACTAAACAATTATTTTTTACAATTGGAAATATTATTTCTCTCAAAAAATTTTGGTCAACTTGCCAAAAGTCCCCTTTTGCATATTTATTGATCAAGTGTTTCATGTCCCCCAAAAAATGATTTCTAACTCCCCACATACCAGCTAAAATTTCTGTTGCATGGTGGGGATGATCTCTCATAATATGAAATTTCTTGTCACCATCAAGCCACTCTTTAACTGCGGCGGCTTCTCTGTTGTTTAATCTAGAATCAGCATCTCGACTTATCATTACATCCGCATTTAGGTCCGAAGCATCTAAAAATCTCCAAAACGTGCTATTCCAATTTCCTTCTTCCTTCCTCAAAAGAATCTCGGTATTCGAAAAGCTCTCAAGCTCTTCAACATATTTTTGAGGTGTTGAAGACCCCACATGATACCTGCATACCCACCCGGGATAGTGCTTAAACGCCAATTGGGCATTTTTTATGGCCCCCACGCAGTATTTTGGGCTACTGCCCCACAAACTAAAGGAAATAACTTTTTTCATCTCCAAACTCTCGAAAAATAATCTCTGTATTGATTTGTGACCGTTAATCCAAAAACGTCTGCATATTCCCAAAAAACCTGCTGCTCCTCTTTATAACAATTGATGGCTGTTTCTTTTGATGTGGAAAGTCCAGCAGAATTCATATAATATAAACCATGAGTGCCCGATATCCTTTTAAATTTAGATCCAGCCCTAACCGATCGAAGCCACATTTCATGGTCCCCGGCATGCCTAAATGATTCATCAAAATATCCTACTTTTTCATGCATGCTTTTTCTCCATACTGGCATGCACCCGGGTAAACATTTTACCATTGCTTCATCCGAGAAATCAGCAATGGGATAAGTTTTCCCCTCCGACGAATTTTTTTCATATGCCTCATTGTCGAGTGCAGTTATATAAGATTCGCTATATGCCAAATCAATTTTAGGATTTTTTTCTAAGCAATTTACCATTATCTCAATTTGTTCTCTTGATTTAATATCATCAAGGTTGGCATTTGTTAGATACTTGCCAGAAGCCATTCTAATTCCCACATTCCAAGCCCCATATATACCAGGATCATTTTCCAGCCTCTTATACTTTATATTAGAATACTGTTTCATATATTTTTCTATGATCGGAAACTCATTTTCTGGGGATTTAGCATCGATTATTATAAGCTCACATTTATCAAATACTGTTTGAGAAGTAATATTGTTTAGAAACTTTTCGATATATTTTTCACCTTTAAACATTGAGGTGATTAAAGAAATTTTAGGGTATTCGTAACCCTCGATCAGCAAGTCACTACTACCCATTTCAATGGTATTTTTAATACTTTTTAAGTTTTCATTTGACTTCTCTTTTACAAAAGAAATTAGATTAGCGTTTTTGTGTTTGGAAAACCATTCTTCCGAAATGCAAGTAACATTCTTGTTTGCATAAATTTTTAACCCTAGCATCCTCGCCTCTGCAACAACCCTGCAGAAGCTCTCCATCAGCTTTGGCAAATATACGAAGCTATCACAACAAGATAGCGATTCAATAAATTCAGAAAAGGCTTGCCGGCCGGAAAGAACAACCATATCAAGATTATTATTGCGACAAAACTCAATTGAGCTACGCGTACCTTTTAAATTATTTGCGTGAGATAGCACTATTGCTTTTGGTTCTTTTTCTTTTTTTATGTTTTTTGATATGATATCAAGTTCATCATCGGACCAAAAACTCATGCCGAAACTACAAACATTATCGAGAAGTAAATTATCTCTTACGCATTCTGCATGCGCATTAGACTGACAAAATATAAATTCTGCGTTTCTATAGAATGCAGAATTGATTATTTCACCTGCTGGAACCTTATTATCTTGGTAATGGGTCGGATTTCTTAGTTTAATATATTTGTGATCATGTTCGATAATAAAATATCTTTGTTTTTCAATATACTGTTTTGATTCTTTGCTCAAATTAGTAAAGTTAGATATAATGAACAAAATATCACCTTCAAAGCAATTCTGGCCGCTAAATTGGCTGGATCTGATTTTAGTAAGATCGTAAAAACTACTAAGATATTTTATTATTACATCATCGGCCTTCTCCGCTCCCCCGCCAACATCTTCAGCAAAATAATCAGAAATGTAGTAAATTTTTTTCATATAATTTCTATTACTTCTGGTTCTTGTAATATAGATTCATTATGAAAAACTTGGACAAACCGCCCATACATCACTTCAGCAGAGAAATTCTCATGTAATCGCCTCATATTCTGCTCTAAAGCCATTAATTCTGTTTCACAAGTTTCTGCATTCGCCATTCGCTCGTAGCAAAGTCTCATCTGTTCTTTCGCAGATTGTTCTCTGGGATACGCCCACATCGATTCTTTGATGAGAACTCCTTCCCAGACAACTTGCTCTTGAACGGGCTGTATGTCGTATGAGACGTTATAGAAATGTTCTCCACCCTCTTCGTCGCATAGAAAATCTAATTGCCCTGACCAGCCTGTGGCGACCACAGGAAGGCCGCTGTAAGCTGCTTCGAAGATAGGCAAACCGAATCCTTCGCCGTGCGGCAAAGCAACCAAAGCCTTTATCTGAGAGTGCTTATAAAGAGCGTGCATTTCTTCATCAGACATATCACCGTGGAGAAGATAAATCTTGCACTTCTTATCCCCGAATTGTCTTGAAAACTCATTCAAGTCGGCAGATACTTTCTCCCTGTCCATCAGGCAGTTCTTAGCAATATTAGTTTTGAGAACGAGGCCGACCTCTTCATTCCTGAATTCTTCAATAAACCACTTAATGGTATTTGGAAGATTTTTTCTGGGTCCAAATTGGGCGACAGCCAAAAAATTAAAATCGTAATCTAGCTCAAAATCTAAATCTGGCAGTTCTTTAAATGTCTTAACGGGATAATTAACAGAATCAATTGGTGTCTGCAAACGAAATTCTGCTTTTTCGCTGGTTTCCTGATGGACTGCTTCGTAGACTGTATTGACAAAAACATCCCTTGAGTGATTAGAAACGACAATGATCTTATCCATCTCATTGCCCTTCTGAATCCACTGATGTGCAACTTTCGTTGTTTCGATTCCTGCCGTGTAGCCTATATTAACTGGCGCTATGCGCTCAAATTCATTTGGAATTGTAACCTGTAAAGAAATATCAAATTGACCGCCTTGTTGAATAAAGGCAATTGTCTTTTCAATAGTTTGGTCGATCCATTGACGCTCCGGGGTGATTTCGTTTAGCCAGGAAGTGTTCCCCCACTGAAGAGGTTGTATATAAACGTCAAACAAATCTTCACGCGACCGCAAAGCCCTCAACGCAAATCTAGACTGCTCTCCATATCCAGAACGAGTTAGAAGAGGCCCTCTCAATAAGACTCTTTTACGCATCATGCCACCTCTAGAAGATGCCAGCGCTTATAGCCCTTGCGCGTTTCCCACGAACCGTGTCTTGCGACTATTTCATCCATCAATTTAACCCACCCCTTCTCAAATTCATCAAAGTTGTAATTATCAGCAACGTGTCGGCGGCCCAGAGCAGCCATTTTCTTGTATCGTTTATCGCTAAGATTTAGTGCCCACTCTAAAGCCGCATTAAAATCCTTCTGAGAAATTCTATCTTCATAGATATACGGCACCTGAAGGGAGCCTATCACAGCCTTAGAACTTGGTTTAATGCCGTGGCCAAACCAATTTTTCCCATCCGTCACCTGTTCTTGTAGGCCGCCGGTCATATTGACAATAATGGGCGTCCCGCACGATAAAGACTCTAAGGTTGCTAACCCAAACCCCTCTGCGTCGGAAATATTAATAGTGTAATCGGCTGCGTTATACATATGGGCCAATTCTTCAGGCTGTACCTTCACATTTGATATCATAACTTGTCCGTCTGCTATGCCCAAATGTTCGATTAGGAGAGGTAAGTCCTGCCCATGTTGGTCCCGGGGGTCCGTGTGCATCAAAAGACAGGCTTGGTCGTGACCAACCCTATCAAGAAACTCCTTAAACCACCAAATCAATGTCCCGCTTTGCTTTCTCCTGGCATTTCTATTATTCCAGAAGAATATCTTTTTGTTTATGTTTTTGTGTGCTGTGGTGCTTTCAACGCAAATTCTCTTTCTAGCCGAAGCGACAATGGCCTTTTTCTCTGGCGTCTTGTATTTGTAAAAGACGTTGGAATTGACTGCATGGGGTACGTAGTAAGAATTCACGCCGGGTGCAACTTCCTGCAAAATCTCATGAGTTACTTTTGATATACAGGCGACTTCATCAGTTGAGCGGTAGTACTTCCCATTGAAAAGCGGCGCGGGGAAATTATCCCAAACATGGTAATATACCATTGGCATATTCGGCCGAATTTCATTTTCAACTTCCCACAGCCACTCATAAAACCTTGGGTCTGTCATAAACCAAAGTACGTCCGGACGTTCTTTTTGAATAATGGACCGAATAATATCATGATTCCCATATCCATCAACGGGAAAAATCCTCCAATCTTCACCCCAAGGATCGATTTTCTGGGGATTGTAATTATTATGCTTTACTGCGCCTCCCAAACAAACGAACTGATATCGGCTCGTCTTTAAAAGCGCTTCAATTATATATCTTGTCTGGGTGCCAACGCCGGAAGGTGAAAGCGGGTGATCCGACAGCACCAGAACTTTTGTTTTCTTCATTTATTCCCCTGCGTACAAACAGTGTTTAGTATCAATCTAGTCACCACATATGGATCGCAATTCGAATTGGGCCTGCGATCTTCCAGATAGCCGCCATCAGTGCCCACACCGCGAGCACATTGCCATGGAATCCTGATAGATGCTCCTCGATCAGAAACGCCATATCTAAATTCAGTATAAGAACACGTTTCGTGCTCTCCTGTTAGCCTAGATTCGATATCGTGACCATAATTTCTGATATGCAAATCTGCTTCTTCTCCCAGAGCTTCTGCAGCTTCTATAACCGCGTCATCTGATTCCCGCATGCGCTTCGTTGAAAAATTAGTGTGACAGCCAGCGCCATTCCAATCTCCCTTCACCGGTTTCGGTTCCAAAGAAACTGTAATTCCATAATTTTCAGCCACCCGATGAAGCATCCAGCGTGCAATCCATAATTGATCGGATACTTCAACGGCGCCCACACCGGGCCCGCCAATTTGAAATTCCCATTGTCCCGGCATTACTTCCGCATTAATACCGGCTATATTCAAACCTGCGCGCATGCAACCCAGCATATGCTCTTCCGCTATCTCCCTCCCGAAAGTATTTTTAGCCCCAACAGAACAGTAATATTGCCCTTGCGCTGCGGGATAGCCAACTTCTGGAAACCCTAGGGGCCGGCCGTTCTTCATCAGCGAGTATTCCTGCTCTATCCCAAACCAACCTTCTTGACTGTCATATTTGTTAGCGATTTTGACACATTCTCGCCGCTCGTTGGTAGAATGCGGTAAAAGTTGTGTATCCCGCACCTCACACATAACTAAAATATCTGCCAGTTCATCACGAAAGATATCCGGACAAGTATAGACGGGATATAAAACACAATCGGAACTTTCGCCCGGGGCTTGGCCGGTCGAAGAGCCATCGAAGCCCCAAATTTGGGGGGTTTCATTTTCGCGTAAAACTTTGGTTTTGCTACGTAGCTGTGGTGACGGTGTTGTGCCGTCAACCCAAATATATTCTGCCAGCCTCATTTGTTTTCCCCTTCTCGTTTTTTTCAAGGACAGTGCTTCGTGTGTCTAAAATTGCAATAATTGCAAGACAGCCTATTCTTAATATGGCGCGCTTTTTTAATATTGTAAAGTGCCGTGCTTAACAGCTTGAGGGCGTTGTCTGTTTTGCGTACGCCGCTAGAAACTCTAAAAAATTCAACACGATTTTTCTTCGCCGTCCTTTTTAAAAGGGCAAAATGTGTCTCAATATTCTGCGGATCCATTTCCATTTTCTGCGCAAAAAAGTGCTTATAAAGAGTTAGCTGGTATGTCACCAGCTTGTCGGAGCGCTTTCGGGCCGGCCATCCCCAAGAGGTTGTTTTCCAATCAAAAATATGGATTTTATCATCGGGAGTCTTCACAACTGCGTCGATATAGCCTTTAAACTTGTGACTATCGTGGCCGGCAATTGGCTCGTACAACTGCATTTCCGATGCGAGGACTTCATATTCTCCGAAATACGAATCGAGTGCATCCATGATTTCGGGAGAAATTTGCTTTCCTTGGGCGCGCATATTTTCTACCAATTTGTCGTCAATCTCTATGTCATCATCTAATTTGGCCAAACAAGCTTCGAACTGCTCCGTAAAATAATTTTCGTCTATCTCTTCTTGCAATAATTTTTTCTCACAAACGCTATGCATCGCTGTCCCAAATGCAGTAAAGGCGTTGCCCCTAAAGCCTGATAGCTTATCAATTCGCGTTAATTTGTGATAGAAAGCACAAGTAGCCCAATCCTTAAGTTCAGAATACGATATGTGCGCCATTCGTTCTCCTTTACTATAATATAGCGGATTTTCTATCGTTTGTCAAGCATTATTTTTAGGCTGCAGCAAAAAAACTTTTTTGTATAGAGTTGGACAGACTGATTTAAAGAATTTGTGTTCCGACTCTAAAAAGAATTCAGTGAATCCTGTAGCAAAATATTCTTTTAGAGACACAGCAGCATACGGACTTAAAAACAACCCCTGCATTAGTAAGCTTAGCTTGTCATAGCCCACTTTATTAAGCAAAAAATTATCAAATTCCTCATCGTATTCGGTGTTCATGAAAAAAGATTCAGGCGCCTTAAAGCCGTGAGCCCAAAGGATTTCTTGCAGTGACTTTCGCTTAAGCAAGAATTCTTTTTTTAAATTCTCGTCCCCGTATATCTCATAACCATATTCTGATTCTAAGGAGTGGGCAATTTCATGCACGATGTCGTCTATCATGTCTTTCGCATTCTCCTGTTCGTTGCTTATGAATAAAGAACCGTCGCTATAAAAGGCATTAATATTTCTCTCTTGGAACTCTTTAAACTGCCCGATCATAATCATTTCTACTTCTGACAGCAATGCTTGCGGGATTCTTTCTTCAACTTTGGCTATAACCTCTTCAACATCTATGTCGTTAGTGAGTTGCTTTCTGACATAAACGCTAATTCCGCTAGCTGTATAAAAATTTTGCATTTTGTCTACTGTGCGCTTATGACTTTCTCTTATATAATTCAGCATCATCTAATCCTTGTTGGTAACCACGTATGTAATTCTCTTCTGCGAAGGCATATGTAAATTCTGGAAAATCTACAGCTAGCACTTCTGATATCATATTGACTGTAACCTCTTCGGAATCTATCTTCTGGCCTACGTAGTCTACAAGAAATTTCTTTAATTCCGAATCCGGATTAACCGGCATTGTCAATATCGGGTTGTTGTGTATTTCGTTCTCTGTCATCTCTTTTTTTCCTTTTTTATAGAACCTTTGAGGCTAGTGTAGCCAATTCAGATCTCTCGCCTTTTCTAAATGTCACATGGCCTGCAATTCTATAGTCTTTAAAACTTTCAACCGCATGCGCTAGGCCATTCGATATTTCATTAACATAGGCATTATCAATTTGTTCAATATCGCCCGTAAGTACAATTTTAGTGCCTTCTCCTATCCTGGTAATGATTGTCTTAACTTCGTGCTTTGTCAGGTTTTGTGCCTCATCGACAATAATAAAAGCATTTGATATAGATCTCCCGCGAATATAAGTTAGGGCTTCAATCTCAATTTTTCCTTTTTCTACATACATTTCTAATGAAGTCCTGTCACCCATTAGAAATTTTAAGTTATCTTGGATCGGCATGAGCCATGGAAGCATCTTATCTTCTATTGTGCCCGGCAAAAAACCAACATCTTTACCCATTGGCTGTATCGGTCGCGAAACAACCAAACGATCGTAATGATTGCCGTCACTTCTTAAACCTATTGTCTGCTGGAGGCCGGCCGCTATAGCACATAAAGTTTTACCAGAGCCAGCGCGACCGACGAGGGTGACTAGTCTAATTTTTGGATCTAAAAGCAAGTCGATTGCAAACGCCTGTTCCTTGTTCCTTGAGTTTATTTTCCAATCCGGTATCCTGTCATGTATTATTTTCTTGAGTGGACTCTGGGCGCCCTCAAAGCGTGCAAGGCATGTTTTCTTGGGGTTCGCATTAGAGATCATCAGAAGATATTGGTTGGGGCACCAAGATGCTGGGATTTCATCTTTCGCAAATAGTATTTCCTCGTTGTTATAAAATCGATCAATTAATTGGTCATCTGCCAGATACTCAATGAATCCCTGATAAAGTTCTCCGGAGGAAGTGACGGCTCTTTCAGACACATAATCTTCCGCCGGCAGCCCTATCGAATCGCAAATAACTCGCATATTGATATCGCGGCTAACAACAATTGTTTTTCTTTTCGGAAATGATGCCTGCACTGTCTTGGCTGTGGCCATAATCATATGATCTGGCAAGTTGATATTTAAATCTGGAGGAAAGACCGATTTGTAACTACCCAAACCGTCAAATGGTAGCACCTTAATGATGCCGAGGCCCTTATCAATTCTTACTCCCGTCTCCAAAGACCCCTTTGCCCTCAATTCATCAAAGATTCTAATGGCATGGCGCGCGTTAGCGCCAACGGAGTCTTGTCGTTTTTTATGTTTATCGATTTCTTCTAAAACCTTAAGAGGGACAAAAATATCGTGATTTTGAAATTTCAAAATTGAATTGGCGTCTGTTAAATAAACGCTGGTATCTAAAATGTAATTCTTCTTAGCCACGCGAACTCCTCATAGTGAATAGTTACTAAATATTTCATGTTATTCTCTATATGTTGTTATTTTATTGATGTGATACTCCATTGTTAAAAATTCAGCTACGCTTGAGAAATCATATTTTGCATTAAATAATCTATCGCAAACTAGTGGCCGATGAACACTATCAATAGATATTACTGGTAATCTATGCTTACTAAATTCATTTAGTATTGGGCCATTTTGTAAAATTGGAACTGAACCTACAAGTAAGCTTTCGTAATGTCTATGACAATCCCAACCATTGCCTCTTAAAGATACTATGTACTTATACTTGTTTAATGTACTAAGATATTCGTCGAAATCTAGTTTATTAGTTTCTCTAATACAAAAGTCATACTTGTCTAATTCAGTTAATAGCTTTTCTCTTTCTCTATTTGTTTTAGAATCATGATATGGTATGTATATTTTATTTTCTTTTTCAGCCCATGGTGTAGAATTTTGGTAATGCTTATTCAATACTATTGTATCTCCACCAATGCGTTCCTTTTCTTGAAAGCCAATAGGTAAATATTGTAGCTTTGAATTTGGATTATGAAAAACATAGTTCTCTGGTGGATTAACACAAAACCATTTCATAAGGTATTTGTTGTCAAGTACAGTACTACAACCATAACCAGCATCTATAGAATAATCTGATATGCCAGTTACTAATATAAACTTTTTGTTTATTCTTGGCAAAAACATTGATTCAAACAAGCCACTATGTATAAAGTCTGTCTTTACAAATATAATATCTCCATCAATCATATTTTCTATGTCAAACATATTGTTATTAATTTTGCTTACGCCTGCTGCTTTATAAACATGAACTGGAGCGTCCAAGCAATACTTAGCCGGTCTTGACATAAAGTTATAGTTTATAAATTCAATGTCGAGATCTGCTTCTACGCTTCTTAAGACGCCTTCTTGGTTTTCTAACAATTTCTTCATCATATACAAACGTTTCTATTTTATTTGGAAATTCAAAGGGGATCCCCCACACTTTTCTTAGTGTATCAGCTTCTTCACGACTTGTCAGGATACATTCCCAACCGCTATAACCACTCCAGTCAGTTCTCTTTATCCTTATAGCCTTGACCGTAACATGTTTTATTAATTTAACGTGGAGTTCTGGTATTGCTTTATTCTGTCTTGACCGAATTATAACTATATCGCCGGCTTTATATCTCATACTGAAATTGTGTGGTGATTGTCTGCATTGCACTTGCTAATCACATATATATCTGTCTCCAGCAAGCGACATAGTTTTCCATCTGTTCTAAATATTTTTACGGCCTTGAGGGCGCACAGTCGAATGTCGGATAATAGGCCGCCGTCTTTACTAATAACTATACCAGTTTTGCCCTCAAACCCGGCATATTCACAAAGTACTGGAACGAATCCAACCAAATCACCAACCTCTATAGTTTCATAGTTTTCCACAGCTTTTTTCCTCATGGAGCGTTCGGGATTCGAACCCGAGTCCACAACAGGTTACAAAAAAAGTCATTCACAAGCTTGTTTGGTTTATTCTTAAACCAACAAAATAGCCACAAAATTCCCTTTTCCTATGTAGCCTTAGAAATCCACCCATGCAAATGGGGTAACCATTTTGATTTTGTTTATTTCGGTGAAATCACTCACTTATCTTAGATTGGACAGAAGGTTCTAAGCGCCCTCCTTGATTATGCCGCTAGGGCAATATCAAAATTGTTGTTGTTATTGGCAACTAAAGTTTGAACTGTCAAGGTCGTATCTAACCTGCTTGCACTTTTTCCCCTTCCTACCATGTCGAAACCAAATTACGCCCCTTATTTGTAACTACTCTGCTTTTTCTTCAAAGAAAGATTCAACATCAAATTTAATAAGTAATTTTTTGAATTCTAAATAATTTAATCCTAAAAACCTAGCTGCGTCTTTTTTAGATTGTGTTGTAGAAATAGCAAACTTCAGTAAAGCTTCTCTGGTGATAATATGTGCTTTATTCCAAAGATCGAAACCGTAAAGCCTATTATTCAGATGAGAGCAAGCTAATTCTAATTTTATAGCTATCAGATCTTCTAAAGTTAAATTATTAATCAAGACCAGTAAGCTATTGCTTATTTTGCTTTCATATGTTAGCTTATCAATGATGCTTTTATTGCTAGTAGTTGATTTGTTCTTATTAGTCTTAACTTTCAATTGAATCTCATTAACAATCAACCAACAATTACTATTATAGTGGGAAAAGAAGAGCTTGTCAAGTAATTTCTTGTCTTTTTGTTTTTATTGCCATGTTAACATGAGTCTGTGTCTCGGTTTCCTTCCACTCTTGGCTACGCCAGTATTCACTCGCCATTTGAGTTACTATCAATGTCTTCGGCGCGCTACGGCCTTTCTGATAGGAGTTTTATGTTGCTGATACCGTCACTGTTCCAGATGCAGCCGGAAGCCACGTCCCAGCCATAATACCAGTCTGATAGGCCCCGGCGCTTGCCATTATAAGGACAAATTTCTATTCCATTGTATTGCTTGGCCACTTCGGGCCAATTAATGGCGCGACTTCCGTACCGTGTCCTAACATTGAGAAATTCCTTTTCGAACTGGATAAACTCTTCATCAGTTGAAATTTTAAGTATTCTTTTGCCTAATTTAATATTGTAGATATAATTTGAGTCTGCCAGCCAGTTTGGTTGCTCGCTTTTTAACCAAACAATCCAGGCATCGCCGCAACCATACCAAATACCATTAGGCTTTTCAAAAGACGAACGTGGTTTTATTTGTTGGTGGCCACTAAAATGAAAGGGCGTCTTTGAAGCAAACACCTTTTGTTCCGGCTGTATATCATAGCCCCACAGATTCGTTTGTTCGTTTATTAAAAACTTTTGCCAATTTTCTAATAGGAGTTTCACAATTTTTTATTCCCAATTATGATTCTAATAGGGTGTTTGTGCGTTTTCTTTTCTTGAATTGTTTCAAAAACAATATTTCGCGGGGCATCGGGGCTGACTAAGTCTTCAATGCTGCCGCCAATTTCCGCAACCGCCTTTTGAAAGTCTTTATCTGTGAATGGAGGCTTGGTCGCTTGTTGGATCTTAACCGCTCCGGATCGAAATCTATTTCGTATGTACTGCCACGCTAGCTGGCGCTGGTTGGAGTCATAAACATCTGGTGACAATATCATATCATTTAACAATTTCAGGGGGGTGCCTGGATTCGTCGTCACGCGCCTAATGAGCCCCATAGATATCACTGCCGGTTTTAACATTTTTTCTAGTATGTCTACAGGGGTGCTGGGATTACTTGCGATTGCTCTTTGCACGGCAAGATAAGTTTCAGACTTGCTCAACATTCTTAAAGTTGGCTCCGGTGTTCTGGGGTTTCTTGCGATCTCGGCCAGGATCTGCTTGCTGCTCGCCATGGGCGCCCTCCGGTACTTCATGGCCATCTTCGTTAATAGTTCGGGCGGGATCGAGGCACTATTTGCCAACAATGATAGCCCACGCGACGTAATATCTTGATGGGAAACAAGTTGGTGGAATATTTCGGAATTGATATTTGGATTATAGATAATCGCACGCACCAGATCGGGCTCATCAAGCCCACCGGCCTCGATAATTTTCTTTAATATTTTTACACCCGTGTTGTCATTAGACGCAACTGCGGACCTGATCTGTTCATCGTTGCGGCCGGCCAGAGACATTAATACATCTTCGGGCGCGTTGGGGTTCTCGGCCACGTGCTCCAATATGGCTAATCCCATCATTGAGATGCCCCCACCATGAAAGTTTCCAGGGAAACTTTCCCGTGCTATTTTTCTTAAGATCTCCACCGGTGTGAATATACTTTTGGCTAGCTCCAATATTATTGGCCTTGACGGGTTGTTATTATAAATAAATTCAAAAACTTCTTTTGACATATCTGGATTGGTAATGAGGGTCTTCAAAGTTGCCCAGTCATTAGAAGCGGCAAGCTTTTGATATACCCATTTAGGAAGCCCACGCTTCCAAGCCATTTGCTGTAACTTTCTGGTCGAGGTGGGGAAGTCTACCTTTCTAATATCGGCTGTTGTATAAAATCCAACAACTTCATAGGCTTCAGGCGATAGCGCTACCATTTGAAACGGCTCACCCGGGTGGATGATGGAATTATTATTATCATAAATACCGATATAGCCAAGATCCCGCAGTAGCTTGTTCCATTTGAGCGTAGAGCGTAGAGAGCCTTTCGTTCCGTAC
>Ga0080013_1000655_pt1 | contig 48293 bp, 68 predicted proteins | sample ETNvirenome_6_85_FD_69236 | JGI IMG/M metagenome (GOLD analysis project Ga0080013, IMG submission 69236) | Marine viral communities from the Pacific Ocean - ETNP_6_85 (SPADES assembly) (version 2) | ecosystem: Environmental > Aquatic > Marine > Oceanic | place: Pacific Ocean | collected 2013-06-19
TCAGACGTTGTCTTTCTTCACGCTCTTTATCAAACTTTACTTTGTATTCTTTTTCATAATAAGCTATTAGTTCATCGTAATTACAGAAAAAACCGACGTCTGAGATACCTGGTGCTTCGTCTATCACTTCTGCCGGCAGGTCATTTTGAATGAGTTTTAACTTAGAAAAAGACGTTGCCAGGCTTCGCTTTCCTTTTTTGACCTGCGCGATAAACATAGATCCGATCTTGGGATACTCACCACGCCACGCCCAACAAAAGATACTCTTATAAGATCCAGTGTTATTGATAAAATTAATGATGAGGTATGTCTTTCCGTTTGAATCCACCCGGTCAACAAAAGATCGAATTCTAAACCAGTAAATATCTTCACAGTGAAACTCGCTGGCGTGTCTTACTCCTGCAGACTGCAGCTTACTTTTAACGATATCAATATCCTTCTCTATCGAATGAGGCCGAAGATTATTCAAACACTCCTTGACGATTCTCTTTGCTTCCTCACCGTCTCCCTTGTCTGTGATAAAGTGAAATTCCTCTGTATTAAGAGATTCAGGATCCCACTTTACATTGTTTCTTTTCCTTAGAAGCTCATGGATGTGAGCGTCTTCAAATTTTCCAAGTGGTGCATCTTCGATGATCACCTTCCATGTTCCGCCGCCAGACTTAAGTCGATAATCTTTATCTTTGATTCGATCGTAAACTGTTCGTGTAGTCTGGCCAACGTTAGCATAAAGGCCGCCGAGATCCTTGACAGCTTTCATATTTCGCTCACCTGCAATAACATAAAGCTTGTTTTTACCTACTTTCACTTACTACCTCCAGCGTTGTCCTCATAACGAAGCACAGTTCAGGGTCACCAGTTTGCCCAAAAATCAATGATCACGCCTGAAAAAATACAGATATATATTTGTGATCATTCATCCATATCCATAATCGATTACTGATTTTCATCTACTAACTAATTGACTTTACTAAAACATGGTACCGAGTGCGGGACTCGAACCCGCAAGCCCAAGGGGCGAGAGATTTTAAGTCTCTTGTGTATACCAATTCCACCAACCCGGCATGCCACTCATATGCCTATTATACCACATAGTGCATTGATTTACATGAAAGACGCTAGCTAGTCATCGCTTTGAATATAGATCATATAATAGCTACACACCAGTGCTGCCGAACTAAAGATGACCCCTTCTACTGACCCAGAGATCGCACACATTATCAGGGTGGTGCAGTTGATACCCACCAAGATTGACCAGAACGTTTTATTTTTTAGATTCAGAAACATCTGTCTCCTCCTCCTCGCACTCTGCCCACACGGCATACGTAATATTAATGCTGCTCTCATCTGCAGGAACAACTGTAAACGTCACAGAGTTTACTGAGTTATCGTAAACCCAGTCAGTTGACGTCACTCCATCAACTTCTACTGATATGGTATCTTCAACTGGATAATCTGACAGTGGGAAAGACACCATCGCCATTGACTCTCGGGCAAGTGTATCCATTGTCACACTCCAGTCATCAGCACAGATAGACATGAACGTGCCACCGAGATCACTGACTACATCATAATAACCATCTCCAAATTGTGCACCACCATTTGCTGTACAGCCAGAGGGGTAGTCTCCTGCGACGGCATGTGCTGCCACTAGAATTGATGAGCTTTTAAGCGAGAGCAAGTGAGCTGAATAATCTGATGTACCCATTGTTGTTGATCCGCCGCCCGAAGAGGCTGAATGAGAATAATCAGGCTCATCGGACACATAAACCACAACAAACTTTGCAGACTCTCTAAAGAAACCGGTTGATGAACCAGGCGCAGCATCTCCTCCTGTATCAGTTGACACATAAGAATACCATAAACCCTTTTCGTTTGGACTTCCTCCATACCTAATTAAATCAACTTGATCATTAAATGATCCAGCTGGATCTGAATCTGTGGGCGTTATAATATTTCCAACAAAGCTAGCGTCATCTGTAGTTATTAGGGCGATATGATAATCCACGCCTGCGATCACATAAACTGCGATAAAATCATCAAAATTATTTTTTAAATTTGTTTGATTAGATGACATAGAGCCAGAATTATCAACAACAAATAAAATGTCAACAGCAACTTCTCCGTCTTGCGTAAAGCTATCTATTACCCAGGTTTCATAATCACCCATCCCTTGATGCTCTGATACTGTAATCGGATCTACGGGATCATTTGATGTAACCTCAAGCCACGCGCCATCGTCCAGTATATCCAAGGGTGTATATCCAACTCTTAGATGAACCCAGTCCCCCGGCGGCAATGTCCAAGGTAAAAGTCCTTCAGACGATTCATAGTCTTCAATTGAAAAATCAACAGGTAGACTAGCAAAATATTCAAGATCACTAATTTCTAAATCAGCATTTCCAATATTTTCAATGAGAACACCCAAAGAGCCCTCACATCCGACTAGCACTGTTCCAAAATCATAACTAGTAGGGGTGACGTGAATCACAGGTGCATCGCCTACGCCACCAAGCATTACCTGAACTTCTTCCTCATCCTCATCGTTAGACCAGATACTCACTATGTCACTGTTCGTCTCATAGGTTGCAGGATCGTATGTAACAACTAGATCTATAAATTGGCTCGGAGCAAGGTGATCTGATTGGAGCGGCCCGAGGGTAAAGTTTGATGCACCTCCAACTAGATAAACGTCATCTAATCGAAGATCATCGGTACCAATATTTCCAATGGTGATTATGAGATCTTTTACCTGATCTGCGGCTCTAAGGTTACCAAAGTCATGTTCTTGAGGAGTTACCGTTATCTCCGGCTTATATTCAATTATCTTAGAAACCGCGTAATCGCTACACCCTGTCACAAAGCAAACAAAATAAACTAAAAGCAATATTGGTCTCATCACATAACCCCCTTCTACTCTACCAAAACCTCATATCCCACTTCAATCAAAGAGCCAAAATCAGGCACAAAATCTAAATAAACAACATTTACACTTTCATCATAAGACCAGTCATAGGTCAAAGATCTATCCACATAAACAACTATAGAGGCTAGAATGGGAGTCTCAGATAAGGCAATAGATGTAACTGACCTCGTTAAAAAGGAGCTATCCGCCAGCCACGCATCCCAGTCTTCATCACATATATTGATGGCATTTTTTCCATATAGCCCAACAAGATCAATATATTTATATCCAATATCGTATGCTAGGCTACACGTGCTTTCATCAATAGTTGTTATTGAAACGACATCATGCCTTATGTCGATAAACTCTCCCTGCAGCCAATCATAGAATATATCAGATTCAATTGAACTTTGCTCATCCTCATCTGAGATGAGAAATAAAAGAAAATCAGCTTCAGGTCTTCTAAAATCTGAGCCCTCTTCGCTATTCATAAATACATAGGTGGCTTCAAAGCACGCCTCTTTTGCTGGTCTAGGAAGCAGACCCGGAGCAAGAAGCAGATCAATTGATGATGAACTATTATCATAGTACCCCATGTATCCAAGATTGCTTGAATCTGAAGTAATGAATCCAAATCTATACTGAGATGTTAGACTCTCAATGTCGGTCCGAAACAGGCTGATTCCTTCACCTACTGTGGTTTCATTGTTTATCATTGAGCCGGAACGATCGAGCACGACAAGAATGTCTAGCTCAGCTATCTCATGAGTTTGATTAATTGAGTCTACAACAACGCGAGTTTCTTCGTGTGATATCATCATCACATCACTTTGACATGCTACTAGTAAAAGTAGCAAGATAAAAAGAAACTTCTTACGTCTTTGTAATACTGCCTGACATCGTTTAATTGATATTAGAATTAAACTGAGCGCAGCATTGAGCATCATTATCCCACAAATATACATATGGGCAGGATAATAAATTTATTTTAAACTGCTCTCTAAAAAACAGAATTAAGAAAAATTAACGTACTGCGACAAAACTCTATCAAGTCTTTGGATAATATGAGCGTAAACGTCTGCCACAATCTCTTGTTTCATAACTGCAACAGAAGTGCTATCTCTTCCGTCTAAATCTTGGTACTGTTCAATTAAAAACGTCCTAAGAGAGACAAGCTCGCTAATTTCTTCCTTTTTCATGTTTAACTCCACATCTAGTGATTTTTATTCCAGAAGCTCTCAAATACATAATGTACACAAGTCATCACAACGCTTAAAATAATGGTGAGAGAAAGTGCATCATTAATTTCTCCAAGATACAGAAAGGTTATGACAAAGCCAACTATTAACGATATTCCCCGCCATATAATTACCTTCCTCCACTGACTGTTTAAAACCACGACAAAAAACGAGAAAACAAATGAATCTTTAAACCGACAAGCCGATCAAACCAGCTAGTTCTTTGTAAAGATTCATAATTTTTTGAGGCTCTTGTTTTAGCTGCATCTACCTCACGATCAGTTAATAGCAGCTGCTCCACTGTGCCCTTATCTGTTACAAAAGTTAATTGATTATAACAGTTGTTACCTCGACTATTTCCAGTAGTTTCTACTCTGATTAATCTTCCTATATTCATTTTAATCCTGCCCTCTTACTAGCATCTTTTCTATCATAGACATATTTCTATCTTTACTCATACTTTATTAATTCAATCACATTACCGAATGGATCATTTTTATAAACATAACAGCTTCCATCTCGGTGAACCTTAATGTTTTCAATCAATTCATCGTGAGAGTCAACTTTAAATGCAATATGCGACGGATGCTCTGTCGAAACAGTCAGCGCTAGCTTGATGCCCCCACCTCTAACATTGCCCATGTGTCATCTGCATATTCTACCTCGGCAGACATATAATGTTTATACCACTCGATAGCATCATTAATACACTTGACATTAATAGCAATATGATCAAATCTCATACAGAGATCTACTCCTGGGGTTCGCCGCATCTAATCTCAGTTACCTCGTTAGCATATAGAAAATAAAACATGTCGCCTTCTTCAATCTCACACGGAAATATATCTACTGGCAACGAAGTATACACTATCTCATAGCTGTCTGTTGTTATCTCAACACTAGCCACACCATCTTCAATCATATCTACTGATCCCAATAAAAAAAGAGATATAATATAATTCCATCCTAGTTTAGTTTTATGCCTACCATTCATCTTCTTGTCCAATCCAGTCTCGAAATTCCTCATTACCGCCCCTTACACTCCAGTCTGAATCAACAGTTAGTTTGCTACTAATTCCGCCTCTTGCGTTGCAGATCATCACGAGCCTAAGTCTGACTGGCTTATACGTTTCTAAAATGTCCTCATATACGACGTTAATAAGTCTTTCATAAGAAAGAATCTTATCTCTAAATTGATAAATGTATTCTTTAAGAGACTTTAACTCTATAACTTTTTCCCCAGGGAAAAAGGTAATATACAGTGAGGCAAAGTCAGGCTGACCCTGTACGCCTTCAAAAGTAATTTCAGGACACTTAATTTTTATTTCATATCCCTTTTCAGAAGGGTTTGAAATTTCCTTCAGTGCTGTACGATCAGACCATTTCTTTTTTTCTATCACGCTTTTCCATTAATCATAAAGAACTTCAAGAATGTCCCAATATTTTACTCCGCTAGGCACCTCTACTTCTACATCCTCTCCTGCCAATTTTCCCATAAGAGATCGTGCTAGGGGAGATTGATAGCTAATTTGACCCTCACTGACATTTGACTCCAGGACGCCTACAATCTTGAAGATTTTTTCTTCTTCTGTATCACAATCCATGATTCTAACTCGAGATCCAAAAACTACCGATCCGTTTTTTATAATATCAGAGCCTTTAATAATCTGTGATGCAGAAAGATATTCATTAAGTCTTATAATTTTATTTTCAAGTCGCTCTTGTTTTTCTTTGGCACACTTATATTCATCATTTTCATCTAGAGACCCATTCTCTCTTGCAGATTCTATTTCCTTTGCTACCTCCATTCTATTTTTATTCATCAAGAGAAAAAGCTCTTTGCTTAGCTTTTCGTATCCATCGCTTGTTAAAGGATTTGGTTCCATTATTTTCTCACCTTGTTTTTTAATGATTTAACTCTTTTTTCACCGTCTTGGGCAGCTTCTGCTAATTGGCTACTCGAACGAATTTTTCCACCGCCAATATTAAACATAACTTGACAGCCTATTTTTTCACACAGCTCAAATTCAGGCACATTTTCTGCGGAATCTCTGTCTCCGCCTTTAGTAAAATATTGAGGCCTTAAAGCTTCAAGGGCTCCCGTTACAGTCTGTGTGCCGTCATCCCAGCCCAGAACATAATCAACTCCATCTAAACCCGCGACAATTTCCATCCTTTCATGGTGTGGCATGAAAGCATATCCCTTTTTACGATAAAGAAAACCATCACCGTTGACAATAACTACAAACAATCCCGGAAGCTTTCTTGTATCAACCCCGCGACAGAATCTTGCTGTATGCTGTATACATTTAAGATGCCCAATGTGCAACGGATCAAATCCTCCAGATGTGCAATAAATATCAAAATCATATGATTTTAATTCTTCTTTAAGTTCATCAATCTCTTGATGGGTAAAAATTTTCTTTTCAAGTGACATTTGTAAATCTCTTCTTATTCTTTGATTTCATCAAGATCTTGCTTGTAAAATAACTCAATGTCTTCATTGAATAAAACCTTTATGCAAAGCCCTTTTCCTCGTTCAACTACAGATACGGGATTATTATCTATAACAACTCCATGTCGGATAGAGATTTCCTCAGGATTATATCCTGCAGATAATAATCCCGTATCTGATATTTTTACAAGCGTTCCGGGTTTCATGCTATGAATTATATAGCGTAAAAAGAGAGTTTTTAACCAACTCCCTCAAAACCATTGCTGCCAGTCAAAACAGGGAATGCTGAAGGTTCGACTCCTGTCAAGCCTGCTATGAGCGTGAAGCCAGCATCAGAGGAATCGTCTCTTAAAAACCAAAGCTCCTTACACCTTACCTCGAGCCTAAGAGAATTCGAATTAGCTCCAGCAGTTCCCGTGCCCGGGATAACGTAATAATTTCTATGATCAGCTTGTCTTTTATGAGCTGGAAGCCCACTCGATCCTGAAGTGGCACCTGTTCCGCTTACACCAGCAGATGTAAAACCTACCCTTAGATCGTTCCCCGTCGTGTTTGTTACCTGAAAAAATCTTGTAACAAAAGGAAACGCTACTCTTATCGGTGTTGTGCTAACCTCAGCGCCATTTGATGATGTCACAAATGGCACACCTGATATCTGATATGCGGGTACAAAATTTGGACCCTGGTTTGTAAATTGACTTAGGCTCACTTTTAAACTCCTACTTCTTAATTATTCACAGAAAGCATAGAAATTCTCTATTAAATCATTAATAGCTAGATTGAACTTATCATGCGATGACTGACTCGTTAAAGAGATTGTCGCTCTCTTTTTCTAGCTGCACAAGATTATTCTCAAACCACCGGACTACTTCTCCCTCTGAAAGAACTTTCCAGTATCCCACATGAGGGTGGTCTTCGCCAACAATAACGCCCACGAGATCCTCTCTCACATTCTTGACTAAATGACCTCTTTCATATCCCTTTTTCTTTTTAGTCTCGATCCCGCTTTCTTCATTCATTAATGAATTATTAATTTTCATACTTCTTTCCCGATAAGCCTGATGACTCAAGAGATTCTTCAAAAATCTCTAATACTATATCTATTTCATGCTGACGAAGATCTGCATCTAGGTGTTGATATAGTCTCTTTTTAATTGTATCAAAATCAGGATATGAATATTTTTCATCAAAAATCTTTTCCAAGGAAGACTCAAGACATGATTTGACTAGCACTGCTCTTTCTTCATCCCACTCACAGGCTTCAAGAAGTCTAGTCTCAGTATTAAGATTACTTAAATATTGAAAAAAGTAATCAAACATCACATACTCTTTAAGATGTCTACAATGCCAGACTGAAATCGAGGGTCAGAAGAAATTTTCTTAAGATTTGCATCAGTCGCCGGAACTTCATAAAGTGAGCAAGCCTCAGAGGCAATTTTTCTCATTGCAGATAAAAAAACATTTCTAGCAGTTGAATGATTCATCCTGTCACCTGTCTCTGTCATTTTTAATGCAATCTCACGGTATCCCATTCCGCCTTCAATTTTGCTCACAGTCGCATAACCGTGAGATGACTTATGTCCCTTAGGCATTGACATGATTATCTCCAAGTGATTTGATTAATTTTTCTTCTTCTTCATCTATCTCAAACATAGTATCATCTGAAAAATTTTCAGCGATTCCAAACCTTAATCTCATAATCTGTTCTTCTCTCTTATTTAGCTTTGATAAACAAGCGGTGATAACCTTTAGCATTTTTTCTCTGTCAATGATGTCATCCATGTTTTTCGCATCAAGATCGGGAATTGTTTCCAAGATAGATCTGCCATCTTCATTATTTCCAATAGTATTGCTCATTGAGATTACATTTCTTACTCTAATAGAGTCCATGCTCGCTTTCACCATGCTTTCGGTTACACCTAGCAAGTCAGCAATCTCAGCGATATTTGGCTTCTGGCCTAGTTCTTCTTCATATTCGGCAGAAATTTTTTGAATTTTCCAGGCGAGGGAAGATGCATGAGCAGGAATCTTTACCGTACTTCTATTAGAAGAAATGTGCCTACAGACAGACTGTTTAATCCACCAGCAAGCATATGTGCTAAATTTAAATCCACGCCTCCAATCAAATTTTTCAACTGCTTTCATTAGACCAATATTAGATTCTTGAATAAGATCTTCCATTGGACAGCCACTCTTGTAATATTTTTTAGCAATACTGATAGCAAGTCTCAAATTAGACTCAATCATTATTGCTCTAGCATGGGTATCACCTTTCTCAATTCTTTGAGAGAGAGAAACCTCTTCTGCTCTTGTTAAAAGGTTTGTTCTTGAGACGTCTTTAAAATAGGCGTCAAGTGAATTGGTGGGCATCATTCTCCTAGCGATATGATTTTTATAGGGGTACTGTTTATAAAATTAAACACAGATTTTATACAGGAAAGGCTAAAAATTATGCAACTGCTGGCTTTTTGCTTCGAAGTGAAAGCCAGTGAGCATGAGACACTTTTCTCTTTTGACGTACTTCACGCTCCCTCCACATATAGCAGAACTCGATCTCAAGATCATGAGTATCGCCTTTTCTTTTTCTAGTTTTAAAAATAGATCTCTGTAGTCGATTAAGAGTGGTGTCTAGGTCTCTGTCATCCATTTTAGACAATTTATCAAGACCAGTGGGGGTGATCATAGCGCTTCCTCTTTTATTTGGTGCAATGTTATTATACCAAACCTGCTATAGGTTTACACGAATTTTCATCATTCTAAATTTTCTCTTGGTGCAAACAAAGCAGATGCAAACCACATATCTGGCGGATCATGCTTGTACTCAATGGCATCTAGCTTATACCTAGTAGTATCATCACCATTCTGTATGATAATATAATCATCATTAGAAAGTCCACGACCCCACCCAGCAATATTAATCTCCAGTCCCTCATTCTTTATGTCAAGAATGTTGTAGTTATGTCCCCACTCTCTTGCGGAAAAATCATGCGTCTTGTTCATCTTTATCATCCTCTTTTATTTGGTGCAATGTTATTATACCAAACCTGCTATAGATTTACACGAATTTTCATCATTTAACTTTAATAAAAACACCAAATCTATCTTTAAGTAAATTTCTTAAATCAGACTTAGAGCCCTTTTTAAGTTTAACACTTACAGCATAAGAGTTTTGCAGCTCTCTTGTTTCACCGTGGCTCTTGATCATCTTGTTAAGCTTCGCCCAATTTAATGCAAGGCTTAGATCAGTTCGATAAGAGGCGATAATAGTAGCAGTTTTAGATTTAGGTCGCTTAAGAGTCATACAATTATAGGCTTGCCCTTAAACATCACAGGAGATCCAGCAACGGCTAACACTCTAACGATCTTTACACCAGGTAATCCTTTAATAAGTTTTACAAGCTTCAGAACACTGCTAACATCAGAGCTACCTTTGGGTAAAAATTTTACGTATATCTCTAAGATAGCACTGCCCTGGTCATTTCTATAGACCTTTTCTTTTTGTCCCACCACAGAAACTGTGGGCAACACTCTGATTCTTGTTAATGTGTCTGGAACGTGGGTCTCTCCTTCCATAATAAGCCTAAGAGTAACATTCACCAGCTCTTTTTCAAGCCTATATGATGATTCATTTAGCAGAGGTCTAACAAAAATCCTAAATCTATCTTCTGCGGACATAAGGTCTCCGTCTATAAATATCATCAATCACTAGAATAAATTTTATGAAATCACATCATTGGTATCTTCAATCATTGCGCAACCCACAGTGAGCATCATGCTTGCAGCAGCTGCAGCATTTTCAAGTGCACTTCTCACAACCTTTAAGGGATCTATTATTCCCATTTCAAACATATCCCCGTATTCATCTAAAAAGGCATTATAGCCATGTGCATGCTTTAACGATAACACCTTTTCAAGAACAACATCTGGAGTGCCCCCAGCATTTTCTACTATCTGTTTTAATGGACAATAGCATGCCTTTTTTACAACCTGTATTCCCGCCTCAACGCCGTTAAAGGTTTTTTTACCTTTATTCGATAGTTTTTGAGATGCTCTCACAAGTGCAATTCCCCCGCCAGGCACTATTCCCTCTTCAATAGCTGCCAACGTAGCATTAAGAGCGTCATCAACCCTATCCTTTCTTTCTCCAAGCTCAGTTTCAGTAGCACCTCCCACCCTTAAAATTGCCACGCCGCCCGACAGTCTGGACATTCGCAATCTAAGATGTAGTTTTTCATTTTCATCAAGCGAAGGATCATTTAGCTGAAGCTTGATTGACTCTACTCTTTCTTCTACACTTTTCGCGTCTCCGCCGCCGTCAACGAATACACATGAAGATCTTCCTACAATCACTTTCTTACAGGACCCCAGTAGATCTATAGATGTCTCAGACAAGGATTCTCCCGATGCAGATGACACAACATCACACCCCAAAACGACAGATAGATCTTGTAGCATATTAATTCTACTTTCTCCAAAACCAGGAGCCCTGATGGCACACACTTTTAATGTTCCTCTCATCTTATTTATCACCAATCCCTGCATAGCATCGCCGTCAATATCATCAGCAACTATTAAAAGAGTACGCTGTAAATTTAAAGCCTCTTCAAGGAGAGGTGCCAAATCTTTCATGCTATCAATTTTTTGATTACAAAGCAACACATAAGGATCATCTAATACTGCGATCATCTTGTCGTGGTCAGTAACAAAATAAGGAGACAAATAGCCTCTATCAATCTGCATCCCTTCAACAACAGTCAGACTACTTGAAAATCCTTTGGCCTCCTCAACAGTAACTACACCGTCCTTTCCAACTGCATCAATAGCTTCAAAGATTAAATCACCAATTTGAGCTTCTCCGTTTGCAGAAATGGTGGCTACCTGTTTTATCTCTTCATCTCTCACAACATCAGAAGACATCTCTCTAAGATCTTTTATGATTATAGATACAGCTTTTTCTATGCCTATCCTCAAGTCTGAAGCCGAATATCCCGCTGCTAGCATCTTTAATCCTTCTGCAAAGATAGCATAAGAGAGAATTGTTGCTGTTGTAGTTCCATCTCCAGCTACATCAGCAGTTCTTGACGCAGCCTCTTTTATCATTTGAACGCCAAGGTTTGAAAATGCATCTTTAAGGTTTACTGCTTTGGCTACAGTGACACCGTCTTTGGTCAGGGTAGGCATATTGCCTGGATTTTCAATTACCACATTTCTGCCACGAGGACCCATTGTTACCTTCACAGCATCAGCTAAAATGCTAACCCCCCGCAATAAATCTTCACGAGCGCCTATGTCAAATTTTATAACTCTATTGATATTCATATCAACCTTTTAATAGTCGTTTATTGGACTCAGACAAAATATCACGTGCACCGTTTATTACTCTTCTTTTTTGGGTTATGACATGCTCTGCTACGATAAGATCACCTACTCTTATTGCAACCTCATCAATGATTATAATTCCCGAGCTTCTTAAAATTTTTTGCTCATCATCAGTTAAAATATTCTCATTCATCTTATTTCCTCTGGAATTTCACTCATATCAACTCTACCAGTAACTCCCCCTCCCAGGTCTACTTCCACATGATTGCCATCTTCTGGCGCAAGCACTGGGCTATCAGTTGACTTTAAAGATACAGAAGTTTTTTCAAATGCCTTTTTTTCCAGCTGTTGTGCCTGATTAATGACATTTCTAATGCCCTCCTTTGCCTTGCCCATCATATAGTTCTCAAGCTCAGACGCTGAAACAAACGTATCAACGCTAAGCTTATCGAGAGACATTTCGTTTTTATTTTGATCAGGCAGTCTAACAGTGTAAGATATATTCTCACCCTCTAGAGTCTTTCTACAAACTTCTTCTACGATCTGCGCTGGAATAACGCTTGTATTCTTATGAGATAACAAATATACAATTTGTCCTACTTCATAGCCCATAAAAACCCTCCGCCTAAAATTATATCATATAACATACAATTTTAAATCGGCAGACAAAAAAAATCACCCTTAGGGTGATTTTTTATTAGCTCTGGCTGCGACGTTGCAATTCTTCGGTAAGAACCAGTACTGAATGTTTGTCCCCGGTCTGCTGTTCGTAAATCGAAAGATCTACTTTAGAAAGCTCAGCTTTAAGCCTTGTCTCTTCTCGGTGACCGCCGTATGTTGCATAAAGTCTTATTAGCTGTTCAATAACACTTGAGTGTAATTTCATTATCCCTGCTTAAAGCCAATTCCGCCGAATCCCATGTTAATTCGACCCTTGCCGCTATTTTTTGGCTTCTTGTTACCATACACCCAGGTGCTACTAATGTTTAGGTCAAGGTCATCGAGGATGTGTCTAATTTCACCTCTTACAGCCCGTCTAAGCTCAACTTCCTGAAGGTGATTTTTTCTTTCCTTTGTTTCCTGCAGACGGCGAGAACGTTTCATGCGCATGATTTCACGACGTAGCATGCTCTCATCGATTTCAAGCACAACATCAGCAAGCTCGTTAACGTCGGCCTCATCACCCTTCTTGGTTCCCCGGGCGGTGCCGCTGGTCTTCTTCTTCTTGCCTTTCTTCGTGGTGTAATCTTCCTCATCAGGGTCAGTGTCAGACTTATCACCAGCACTGGCGCCTGTGTCATCTGCGCCTGTCTCTGCAAGCTGATTCTTTCCCCAGCGATAATCAACATCGTCAGGATTTCCTGGGTCCTCGTGCTGGCTTCTATTTCCAGCCTCAGTAAGCATGTTAGAGCTGGATCCAGGAAGACCAGCTAATTGAGCAAGTCGATTAACGTCAAAATGCATTTTAAAAAAACCTCCGCGTATCTTTAAATATACTACCTAAAGGGAAAATTACCTAATCATTGACATTGAGATTGTCACGTATGTTATTTGAAATTTTCACACCCTTCTCTGATGCGGTGACAAGGGGTTCGAGCCCAAGTGCCGCGCGAACTAGGTCATACGTGTCAATATCTAGATTTTCCTTTAAAACTAACATATCTGCATATTGATGTAGATCCCACTGATAGACAGGAACATCTTCTCCGTCAACTCCTGGCTCCTCTTCTCCTGTTGCGCAGCTTTCAAAAACAAAAAGCATCTTAGGCATAGTTTCATTTTCTGGAACCATTATAAAAGGGATATGGGATGATCCCTCTTCACTCTCTTCATACATGATCTCTGGAATCCAATTTTCCATTAAAGCTCTCCTATTGAACATCTAAATTATTAATCTAATTGAGTAAAAAGTTTACGAGCTAAATACTAGATTCTCTGCGATGCATCATCAAACAAAGTCGATACTGTGCTTTCAAGAGGAGTCCCGTTAAAATATTCCATTACGGATGACTTTATCTCTAAAATAAGCTGTTTAAAAAATTCAGGCAACGCATCTGTCCGCAGCGCCTGTGCCAACTCCCTTGGAACACCCTCTTCATCAACGCCTAAATCGTCAATAAGGTCTTGAATCTCACTAATCTGCTGAGAGGCAGTAGCTCCAATAAACTCCATAAAGGCATCAGTGAGACCCGCTAGATCTGAGTGTCTTAAAACTGCCTGCATCTCTGAGACAATTGTATCAAGATCAGACGAGATTCCCTCTCTCACAGCGACAGTGATCTCCTCTATGCTGTCTTGCTCGAGGAGCATTATCTCATTTACTGCACCCACGGACCTTCCTACTCTCACGCCACTACTTCCAAACCTGTTTAGCTTCGTGTGAAAAGAGCTGGGATCAGTCGTCATCAGACCTCCGATCCAGCTAGTTCCAGGAAACCACTCTAAAAATCTCTTTGCTATGTTAGAATCGCTGCGCCACGCTGAGGAGTAGGTGGTTGTCACCTTGCCTACAAGAGCGTTAGCAATGTTAGATATAGGAGCACCCAGTGGGCTAGCAGCTCTTCCGAGAAGACCGTCAAGATTGATAAATCCTGATCCATCATTTACAGAGTGCTCCCACACCGTTCCGTCAGCACCAACCCGTCTTTCGGTTTCGGATCTGCCAAACATGTTGTGCCACAGATCCTCTACGGGCTTGGCAAATCCCAGTGCCCTTAAAACAGGGCTTTCAGAGGACGCTCTGGGAAAGCCAAACGTCTGCTGATAGGTGGGATATCTCCACCTTCCATACATGTAGGGCGACCGAAGAGACGTTGCCTCGAACCTCTCATCGAGCGTATGAAGAGAATCTTTAATAAATTCTCGCAACAATCTCTCATCATAGGACATCAAACATCTCTCTTCTTTCTGCAAGCGTTCTAAGAACCAGGATCACTCCGGTTTTCTCTTTATAATAAGTAATCAGATCTTTCTCAAAATCATTTAACCATTGCTCCTTTGTTTTAGGATTGCGAGTAGAAAAATTTTTCCTCAGCGATGGCGTAAGATTTAACATGATCTGCTTCTTGACTGTTACCCAATCGTCGCAGTCTCCCACATAAGATGCCACGAAATCCACCTGCTCTCTTATTCTATTAGTACTGTCTGTCACAGAACCAAGCCTTCGTCTTTTAAAACTGTCAAGATTTTTCTAATCACGTCTTCTGAAGATGCACCGATAGACCTCATAAGCTTGGACCGGATATTTTCAATTTCAGGATCCAGGTCCGGTACCTCCATAAGTTTAATTGTCCAAAGAGGTGAAAACTTTCCAAACAGCTCTACAGCTGCCCCCGCTTTCAATCGAGTGGTTCGACCCTTATAACCCTCCTGAAATCCGATAAAGATGTTGGGCGAACTAAATTGTACGCCTCGGTTTGCTGCCATCTTTTCTGGAGTGCTTTCCTCCATATCTATCTTAAACCATGATCCCCTGCGAAACTCAGTTATCCCCCAATATATCTCATACGAACTGCCTTTCGGGCGCCGCTTGATACATCCGATACACCCAAAGTTTTTATGTCCATTCTCAGGTAGCATCACATAGTCTGCAAGCTGGCTAAGCTTTAAAGCGGAGGCTCCAAATGCCGTCTGTGGACTTCTAGCAAACTTAGCAAATGACGTCTTCACAGAATAATAGACCCTATCCTTTAGGACATCATAAAATGTTGCGACCTTTGGGCCACCCTCTATATCTGTCTGCTGTGTAAATCCAAGATTTGATAACATTAACTCGCCCACTCTTTCCCACGCTGCAGCATCATTAATAGTAATCGTTTCCAGTAGCTCTCTATTGAGAAGGTTTATTAGCCCTGCCATTCTTAAATTTTGGGCATCCATATTCTCCTGATAAAGTGCCCGTAAGTCTGAAACGTATGGCGGGCTGGCTGTCTCAGTACCTTCATCGTCAACCTCAAGCTTTCCATAAGCAGGAGAATTATAGACAATATCTTCAGATAAAACATCTCTCACAAGAGATCTAAACTTATTTTCAATATTGCTTTCGTTCATCTCTTCCATCTCTTCAGTCTCCCCCGTCTGTGATGTAGCTGCTATGGGATTATTTTCTATATAATTAATAGCCCTCTCTGCTTCATGTCTTACTTTCTCGTTTTCACTTTGAAGGTATTTCTTGTTATTGATATATTCTCTAAACCCATTGAGCATCACACTAAGGTATCTATCTGATCTCATATGATTTACTAGGTTTTCAAATGTTTCTACTTCTCGCTTATCCTCTACATAAATTCCAATTTTGGGCAAGAAGCTATCTGGGTCAGAATTCCGACGACCATTATCTTCTGCTTCACCGTTAATCTTAACCAGAAGTCCCCCAGGAAAGGTCAGAGTATATTTAACCTGACGTAACGTACTAGATTCCTTTTTACTTTTCTCCTTAGCAATATGAGAAAACAATAGGTTTCTAAAAACTCCCTTTGCCTTTCCCTCTCCTCCGCCCCTCATCATCCATGCTGTATCATCAATACCGGCGCTAGGAACAACGTCTATCTGAACGAGATCGTCTTCAGTAGAGTCAGGGACTTGAAATTTAACAGCTATTAACTGTCCTATTTTCTTAACATTGTCTTCGCCCATGCTATCGACAAGAAGTTTATATAGCACTTCTCGTGATGCGAGATCAACAGTCACATCAAGATCTCCGCATGTTTTGCAATCAGTAGCTGTGCTTCCCACTGGAAGATAGTTGAGACCTAATGGCTGTAAAACTTGCTCATAAAATTCATCTATTATTCGAGATACCTCTGATCTGTGTATTCTTTCAGTTCTTGTTATAACGTTCCCTTCACTATCCTTAAATGCATTTCCACCTTCAAACAATATTCCTCTAACAGTTCTTAATAGCTCGCTAACAATCTGCTCCTCTTCTTCACTAACTTCTATCTCTTCTGGCTCCGGCGCTGTGATTGATAACAATTGTCTCGACTTCCTTTCAGGATATCTGAACATTGCAACAAGTCGGTGAATGGGAGTAAACATTCCTGTAAGTTTCGTCACAATTTGTTCACCCTCTGGTCCAGGCAGCCTAAGAACCACTCCTTCGACTGCCTTCTTAAAGAGAGGCATCTGCTCAACTCGAGAGAGAAGGGAGTCAAGCTTTACTGCCCATGAAGTATCTACAAGATCTGAGATTTCATCGGTATCCACATTTTGTACAACAATCTGGCTAGCATCGTTTGCCCTCTTAATTCTTTCAACCTCTGCTGCAAGCTCACCTACCACAGCTTCATTTGTTGCCAGCGTAAACTCAAGTGTGTCAAAAAAGTATGATCCTAACTTTTGAATTATCTTCTCAAAATCTGCAAGTGCTGAAGCAACATGAAATGTTCTTAATCTTTCAAACTCCTGAAATGCTGGCCACACTTCACCCAGCTCGGGCTTTCCTATGAGCCGTTTATCGTTTTTAGCGAGTCTTTCTATGGCTCTTCTCTTTTGATCTGGACTTAGCATGCTAAGGTCTAGTTGAGGCGCTACTCTATCGACGTAACTCTCCATCACGTGAGCCACATAATCCCCCACAGACTGTGGGGGAGGAGACATTCCCTGCACTAGAAAGTCAAGATCTTCCTGTAGTTCTTTGATCTTTTCTAACATTTCAGCTGCATCTGTCTCTGTTTGCTGAAGCTTGGGGACAGGTGAGAGCGACCAGGGTCGGTCAGCCTGATCTGTAATCGTTACATCTGCATCGCCAAAAAGCTCTGCATAGGCATCTTGATCTATTTCAATATCTGTGTAGGGTGTGAAAGGTTTGATAAACGCGACATGATTCTCTGTATAGGGAATCGTATTGGGATTGATAGGAGTCATTATCTGTCCCTCGACGACCACCTTTCCGTTTTGAAAAAGTCGCCTTATCATCTGCATATCCCTTGCGCTTAGATATTCTTCTACTACGTCATACCCTGAGAGAAATGCATCCTGAAGATCATCTTTATACGCTGCTTCGATGGCAGCTCTATCCTTCCCTCCCTTCTCAAGGGTGGTTGCAACCACACCTTTTCCAAATAACCGTACATCGCCGCTATCCAAAACCGTAAATGTAAAGTTTTGTCCGTCCATCTTCTCTTCAACGTGCTCCACCCTTCCACTCAAAACATCATCAATAAGCTGTCTTAAATTATCAAAAGTCATCTCCATGTCTTCAGTGAGACCTGGAATGTGACCCTCACCTCTTTTCTTTGTTGCTGCCTCCTTAATCTTTTTGTGGACTGCAAATCGTGCTGCAGCCTTTATAATTGTAGAATCCGTGATGATTGGGAAAAAGGCCTCTTGAGAAACAACAGGCGGACTGCCCTGGGTGAGGAGAATTTCGATAATTTTTTCCTTATCTTCATCACTTAGAAAAGGCGGTAAGAATCTTTTGGCCACTTCTATGCTATCGGATCCGAGGTGAGCAAACTCCTCAGACGGTGGTTGTCTCTCTGAAGCGAGCGCTCTCACGCTCGTTCCTCTCACCTGCTGCATCCTTCTAATCTCCTCAGGAGGTTCACCGGGGTAGTGTGTAGCGAGTGCACCTCTAGCTGTCTCCTCACCTCTCTCAACAATTGCTTTTAGTCTTTCTGGATCTAAGTAATCATTAATACTTTCTGGCACGCGACTTCCAAGCTGAATCCACCCGCTCTCAACGAGTTCCTGAAGATCTATATCTTCGCGCTGTAATATTCCTATCATTCTTGCGTAAGACTCACCGTCACCATAAACGGTTACCTTTTCTACACTATTGTCTGAGAGAAGAGATCTAATTTTATCAACTGTCATTGAGATTGGAGTGGCAGGATACTCAGCAGGTATCACTATAACATTTCTAATACCTGGCATGCTTGATCTTTCAATGGCATCTTTGTATATGTTAAAAATCTCCTTGCCAATACCGGGTGTATAATAGCGTCCTAGTGATTTTCTTCCAATAGATCGTAATCGAAGATCAGGTTTTGGCTGGCCTTTTTTTGCTCCTCTTTGATAAAGCTGTGGTGGCTTTTCTTGTTGCATTCCGTAATACAGATACACCTCATCTGCTTCACCTTGATGGGCAGATATGGCATCGGCTAGCTTTGAAAAATGTCCTGTTGTAAAGGGTTTAAACCCACCTGCATAGATTGCCACCTTCATCTCTCTTTATCCTTCCCAGCCAGATAATATTGCTTTAATTCAGATATAATGTGTGCAGAAACCCCCGAAAAATCATCAGTAGCTATCCTAAAATTAACAGACAGCATGCTATTGTCGATATGTATTTCTACCTTTTCATCATTTATTGATCTGGTCAGATTAGCTTCTTCAATTACACTTATTGGTATGGGCTTAAAGTCCCAAAGGTCACAGCAAACATTGATTTTGTTCCCGCGCATTTGAGGCAGATGATGAATATGGCCGTGAATCAAAATATCATGCTCTTTAATTAAAAGTTCAGGAAGTGGGTAATGCTGAACGAGTGCACGGCGGCCATCACGCATCTCGTATGTATAGTCATAATGGTATTCATCAAACCCAGCCCAGAGCATTGTCTTTTCACTTCTATCATGATTACCCTTAATTAAAATTTTATATCCATTAAGCTCATCAAGATAATTTTTAGCCTCAGCTGGATCACACAAAAAAACGTCACCTACGACAAAGACCCGATCTGCGTCAGTTACGATGCTGTTCCAGTTTCTAATGATACTCTCATGCATATCTTTAAGGGTCTTAAAAGGTCGATTACAAAACCTAATAATATTCTTATGACCAAAATGAATGTCAGATGTAAAAAAATCCACTATATCGCTCCAGTTTCTTTAAAGACTTTCCTAACAATATTATACACTGTGCGATTCAATTCTTCAAGCTTTTTATAATCATCTTCGCTCAAGCCACGGGCTTTCTTGCTTTCAATATTTTTTTGAAGGCCGGTTTCATATCTTTCAAGCACACTATCTAGCATAAGATGAGATGACTCTATGATACCGCTGTCAGACAGCGTCAACGCCAATCCCTTTATTCCAGAAGCAAGGTCTTGTATCTTAACATCCGATGGGTTCACACCTGGGTGCGTGCTAAGAAGTTCATTTTCTATGATGTCTTCTCCGCCAACCTCTTTTGCTATGTCTCTTAGAAATGTTCTGATGTCTGTGCTTATGGTGATTAACTCAGCACTAGTTTTTCTAGATGAAACTCTTTGGCCATCTATCATTCGTGCTGAAACCCCTCGATCCCCTATGGACATGTCAAAATAATTTCCTAGTGCCACGTAAAGATTTCCAATAGTGTAGCCTTTAAATCCCTGCTCCGGAATCCACCGACCTGGCATCCATCCTGGACCTTCAGCACCTGGTGAATATTGCGGATAAGTAACAATAGTATCCACCTGTACATGATCACCGTTTGGTAGTCTCACAATTAAAAGAAACGGAGAGCCCACGTTGGTTGCTGCTGTGTTAACGTAGTCTTCAATATCTACAGACGTATTTAAAAAATCTCTAAGCAAGTCTTTATATTTTCTCTGGGCTGCATTCTCTACCTTTCTCGTATCAGCGGGTCCCATTGCTTCCTCAGCACCAACAGGTAGAGAAATAAGAAAATCTACATCACCATACTCTGTGGAGGGAGTATCGCTTAAATAGTAGGCAGAAGACCCAACTGGCCCCATTAAAGTAACCGGCTCCACTTTGGGATCCAGATTCTGAAGATAGCTATTCCACATGCCTATTACAGTCTCGTACCTCTCTATGGCACTTGACACGGTTTGAGAATCTAGCTTTACGTGGCCAGTGAGGTGAGGTGCTTTAAGCCCTCCTTCTTTAATTAACCCAGATTTTCTACCATCTCTCTCTGCCTTTCTGAGCAGAAAACGCAGTGCCTTTACTGCGCTTTGAAGCTGATTGACTTCCTTTCTATTTTTATTTCTATCTGGCCCTCTTCTCAGAGAATCCTTGACGCGCATGATATCATCGATTGTCTTTTGAATATCAACGATGTGTGCAGGAGACCCATACTCAGCTTCTGTTCCACCGGACAGATTTACTAAGGTTTCCCTAATCAGTTTTCTCAGAAGGTGCTCTGGGTACATCGTAGACCCTCCGATGAATAAATATCATACACTGCGGAATAGTTTTTAGACTAATTGCTAGCTCGTAAGCTCTCTCTCAACTTTCGCAATAGCTGAGTTCACGCTTCCGTGGATGAACATACGAATATGATCATCATCCAGGTGTCGCCAGTCTTCCACCTGGAAATGATCTCTTACAGCTTTTAAAAATTCTGGACTCATGGTGACCTCAAGTGTGCCACCTTTGGGAAGAATTATAGATCTAGTTTCCATAAATTTATACCTATAGGGACATTAAATGTTGTACCCTTTTCCTTATCTCATCTAAAGAAGATTTTTCATTCACTCTTATTGGAGGGCGTGTGTCTTCCGGCGATTTGCTTGATGTAGCTGGTGGAGAGTCAGGAGATGCAGCCTTCTTCTCTTCCTGCCCGGGCACCATTTTTATATTAGAGGGAGGATCACTTGGATCTGGAGCATCTGCTCCGACTGCAGCTCGAGTAAGAATCTCAGCAATCGCTCTTAAAAATACCTGCAACACTCTTCTTTCAGCTGGCTGAAGTCGATCAAAATAGGCTTCTAGCTCTGGCTTTATCGCGCTGTCATCAACAGACATTCCGCTTCTCATTATATTAATACTTTTCTCAATCGAGTCAAGAGAAGCTCCAACGTCCTCCTCTACGTAAGTTTCAACATCAGCTGTCTCCTCTTCCTCTGTTTTGGGTGGTTCCTTTTTGACTGCTGTTGTAACTATCTCCTCTTCTTCTTCCTGAGGATCCTCTTCTGCTTCTCCCAAAGCGTAGATGTTCTGGTCTTCTTTGAAGCGATTTTCGTAATAATCCTGCTTAGGATCCCCGGATAAAGGGGCCTCAGCTAAAGAAACTGAGGCTCTTTTAACGCTTTCTTCTGCCAGTATCTTAAGAAATAGTCGGAGCTCAGTGGAGTTATCAAGCCTAATTTCGCTCATTTCCTCTCCTAAATCTAACAGAGTTCTGCCACTGTTCACGATAAAGACGATTATACTTTCTTTGAGGAAGTTCATCCTGACCTTCAAAATGTTTCTCGATCCTCTTCACACTTTCTTCTTCCCGATTACAAATATCAGTTATAAACTTATCAAATATAAATTTCTTTTCCACTAGTGCCTCCACATAATTAAGTATTGAGAATTTTCACAACTATCTCACATTCATAAGCATCAGCGCCTGAAAATGTAAATGATTTAGAAATGACACAAAAATTATCACCTTCGAGGACCAGGGAAGCATTTTGAGAGCCTAAAAATGAAATAGAGCTAATATCGCTAGAGCTCAATATTAAGCTGGTGGTCTGTTCAGCATTACAAGAAAACTTTGCATGTACACGGGATCCTGAAATCTTAATCTCCCGAATGGGCTGAGATATAACAGTTCCCGCAACCCAAATTGAAACCATAATGTCACCATCTATCTCTCCATGCTTATAAAACTGTCCTACGTCAATTTTATCAACTAGAGAATCACTCATCATTATAGTGGGGTCTTGTTCACTCATATCTCTTTAAAATAAACCTTAGATCCTCATATACTTCATCACAAAATTCAGCAATTTGTTGATCACGCTCAGTGATACCATTGACATCATGAGTGTATGTAGTGATCGTAATATCATTGCCCTTGATCAATATATCAATGAAGTGTTGAGTCTCCTCCTGATAATCAAGCGTTTCATTTAAAAAATATTTTAATTTTCTAACATCGTTAAATGGAAAAGTCTTTGCTAATCTTTCAGGATCGCTTAAAGTCTGCCAGTCTGATTTTTTAACATCAACTGGCAATTCTCCTGAAGGGACAGTTGAGTTGTCTAGCGTCCCTAGAACTCTAGACAAGCTTCGGTTAATTTCTCCATTATCCTCGATAAGATGTTTCTTCTCAATTATCTCAAGTAATAGACTCATATTAAATGCCCTCTATAGAAGAAGCCTCGACTTCTTCGGCCTCGACTTCTTCAGCCTCGACTTCTTCGGCCTCGCCCTCTTGCTCACGCGCAACCATTCCTCTTAGGTCACTAACAAACTGATCCACGGCTTTAGTTATTGCTGTTTTAACCTTGGTCTCATTATTAATGACGTTAAGATATCTGTCCATCACGCTCTTTTTATGTGCCCTTTTTTCTTCTCTGCTGCCCTCTCCGCCGAAATATCGATGTCCTTCTGCCTCAGCGTCTATTAAAGCCTGCCTGAGAATAGCTTGTGTGACTCCTCTCTCTCGAAGCTTTTTAGCCTTTGCACCTGGATCGTTAATCGAATCAGGGGGTTCAGTTTCTCCATTTAGCATCTTTGCAAAAACGCCACCCTGATCAGTGATGCCTTTATTTCGAAGATAGCTTGTAGCCCAATTCTTCAGATGCTTGGGTAGCTCTCTAAATACGGGTGAGAGAACAAGATCAGCAAACATATATCTCAAAATGTGGCCAGCTGGCTCTCCCTCTAGTGTCTCAGGATCTATTCCATCGTCACTTAGGGCCTCCTCTTGTATTATCATAAGCCCTTCGAGAAGTGCCTCCAGCTGATTCTTTTCCTTTCCAGTAGACTGGGCTATCATCTCCGGCAGAGCATCAACAGCGCTATCTACAAGAACTTCAAACGTTCCAAACATAATATCAGAAAATCCTGTGTATGCCTCAACCACACGCGCATCGCCGCCGAGTAACATCCTAAATTTAGGTGCAGCAAATTTTCTATACCACTGTCTAATGCCACTAGCATTTTTAAAGCCAAATGCTTCAGCAGCTACATCAAGGCCCTTTTCACCCGCTCTTGATTGATATAGAGACTCCTCTTCATACTCTTCATACTCTTCCTCTTTTGGCTCCAGCGCCTCAATCATTCTCTGGTAATACTTGTAGCCTATTAATAGCACATACAGTTCTTTCTCAGGATTGTCTTCAACAGCCATTCGGACCTGTTTAAGCTCTCTTATAAATTTCTCTGGATCATCAGATGTTTTCTTGTAGAGTGCCTCAACCATCCTATGTGCATCTCCTATTAAAATATCATCGGGTTCAACACTAGCTGGATCCTTTAGAAACGCGCTAAGATACACTATTAGCATTTTCTTTACTGACTCAATATGTGCAGGGTCAATTGAAGAGTCAGCAATTATAGCATCAGCTATTACTGGCGCCTCTTCTATCATCTTAGAAAAACCCACCTCAAAATTATATTCTGCCATCCCGCGTATCGCAGGATCATACATCTTAATGGGCATTAGATAGATGTCTGTTATGTACTTTCTTGGTTTGTTAAGAAATACGTCTGTAGCTTTGTCGAGGCTAACTTCAAGAGGATCTCTTTTTATCTCAAAGGGTCGGTACATGACGTCAGCTTCTTCACCTGACATCTCAGTCTCATCATCTTCATTTTCAATTAATCGCCGAATACTTTCTTTTAAGAAGTCTTCCTGCGCACGAAATAGATTAGTGTCCTCTTCAGGATAGCTTTCTTCGTTAAAATTAGCATCATGTCTATCAAGCGCAGCATCTAGAAGCTCATGAAGCTTTCTATAGTAGAACTCTATCTGATCACTAGGAACCTCTGCTGCCAGCACCGCTGCAGCTCTTCCCAAAGCAACAATAGATGCTGGAATATAATCGGGGTCCTCGACGGGCGGAGCATCTGCAGATAATTGAGTGGCCATCTGTGGAATCGGAACAATTGGTTCTTCTTCGTCTTTGGCCGGGATAGAATTGATCTCTGTTGACCTAATACTTCTATCTTCTGTAACTAATTGAGTGACAACATCCTCGAGGACATCTTTATTAACGATAACACGCATGCATAATCCTTTAAATTAAATATCACTCGATGAATCATTTTTCGTCGGAAACTTGTCCCCATGCCCAAGCAGTTCCCATAGATAGAGCGACCCCTGAGAGTAAACCGGTTGCTAGCCAAAAGACATCAGTTCTTTTAATAGTGTGATCCCTTTGCTCTACTAGAAATCCGATATGATCATCCCTTAGAGATATTGCCAGATCTAGCTCAGACATGCAGGCGTCTGCCCTAGTACGCTCAATGTCTGCCTTGTATTGCAATGCTGCTTCTGCCTCTCCTACAGCCCGATCAATTTCTATCTGGCATGCTGCATCAGAGTTTTCAATCTGAACAAGTATTTGAGCAGCAGCAGCTGTGCTAAATAAAGTTCCCGAAAAAGGGGCAGCTTCTCCTTCTTGCAATGTTACAACAGCTTCATCTGCAATAGCCGGAGATGTATATAAAAGAAGGGACCCTATCACAAAGATAGAGAGCCCTCTAGAAAAGCAAGTGTTTCTTAGATTAGTCAACATAGATATCAAATCCAGTTATCTCTGAAATACGCTGAGTGATATGGTCTGGATTATCAGAATTTTTTTTAAGTGTCTTAAGAATCTCTTTTCGAGTTTTTTCATCCAGATCTTTTTCTGCCTCTGCATACCGTTTCTCTACTTCATGAAGTGCCTCATTCATTCTTTCGTGAGAGCGCTTGATAGACTCAATTTCATTTGTGTGAATCTCATCTAGCTCTCGCGACTCTTTTTCATAGGCATCTCTAAGATGCTTGATAACTTTCATCAAGTCCCTAGACTTAGATTTTGATACAAAAGTTATCACACACAAAGAAACAACAGCTAGCGTGATCTTCCAGTGCGCCTTGACCCAGGCCCAAGCCTTTTTAAGAAAGATCTTAAAAGATAGAATGGTTGTCTTAGACACCATGCCTATATGCCTTCATGGCATCTACTGCAGCCTGACTGCCGATATATACCACAGCTATCATGCCCCACGTTTCAGAAGTTAATCCATCAAACGTCATTAACCCAGTAGCTGTAAGAAAAACTAGAAGCTTTCGAGAAATTAGTTTTTCTAATAATACGTCTAGCTTGCCCTTTCGTGTTGCCATTTATTCTACCGCTTCTTCTTCTACAGCTTCTTCTTCTACGGGTTCTTCCTCTACAGCTTCTTCTTCCACAGCAGGGGGCTCGTATGAGCACGTACCCCAAACAGAGGCGAGAACCAAGGCGCCGCCCACAACACTAACATGAACCTTCCATCGGGCCCACAGATCTTTTAACAATTGCATGAATTATCTCCTTTGTCAATTCAAGAATAAATATTTCTATTATTTGATTGAAAAGTAAAATTAAAGATTACCATTTCTTGATAGGACACTCTTTGTTAGAAGCGTAAGCTAAAGCTGGAAATGCACATCCGCATTTTCCACATTTATATTTAAGTGACATCGAGCCGAAAACATTGGGAACTTTTCTAGCATCAAGATGCGGACACTGTTGGCAAATAATTGCTCGAGCCTCTGCCATGGCCCTGACATCAGCAGAAACTCCAGATGGACTTTTAGACTTTATAAAATTAAGCCACCCCTCTTTAGCATTTTTTAAATCTTTAAGATTCATAGGACATCATTAATTTATAAGATCATCGTCATCAGGCACACCAACAACCATAAAAGGAGAATCTTTTTGTTTAGGAAACTCTGTGGCAGCTGATATCATTGTAAGCTGCATAATGATATCATATTGAATCTGTGCGATCGAAGAAACGAGACGAGACTGCTGGTCAAGCAGACTCTCAAGCTCCAGCACAGTGTATCTTATTTCTATTATTTTTTCTTCAAGAGATTTTAAATTAGAATTATTTTTTTTAATTCTGGCACTAAACCTGAGAAAAAAATCAATGATCGGCTGAATTATTTTCATCTTTATCATCATCTACAGTCAATGGGTTATCACTAGCTATGATACTATACAATGATTCAGCATCTGTTTTCGATAGTTTCTTAATTGTCTTATCTCTCTTTTTTTGAGACAGATCATCAAGTATCCTGGACATTACGGGAGAACCTGCGGCAATTTGCTGAGAAACCTCTTCAAACACCTCTTGCATTGATAATCGATTTCTAAAGCAAACGACTCGTAGCTCTGAGTGTGTTTCTCGAGTGATGGTAAAATGAATGGTCTTCTTGGCTTCGAAGTCAAAATAGGTCTTTGCCATTATACGCCACCGCCGCCCATCTGACCTGTTCCGCCCTGAAATGCACCCACAGCATATGGCGCTTCTGGTGCCTTTGCTTCTGGCCCAACACCCATGTCGAACTGGGTGTCAAGCACCTCAGCCATCGCATCATAATGTGCTTGATCATAGTTGTCCAGCAAGAAATTTAATGCTCTATTGATTATAATGGATTGTATATCTAACAGTACATCATTATTCATAGCTAGGCGAGCAACTCTTTTAGCAAAAGCTTCAACATCAAGCGGGGGTAAGCTAGGTGCTACAGGTTCTTCAACTTCTACATCAGCATCTGCTTCTGCTTCTTCAGCAGGAGCACCTTCCTCATCGGGCGGGGGCGGCGCTGCATCTGCAGGCTCCTCTTGTTCAAGCAAGAATGCTTCTAGAGTTAATTCTTGTAATGATTCACTAATTACATCTTCTTCTTCAAGAATAGAATCTCTTTCAAATTTTATAATAAATGCATCGATCTGATCATCAGCAGAATCCTGAGAAAGCTTTTCTTTCTCTTCGACATCCTCTTCTCCGGATTGAAAAAGCTCTTCTACTTGTTCTAGTATTAGATCTCTGATCATTCTTTTGTCAATTTTTTCATTCATTGAGTATTCCTATGCTCGAAGAGCTTCAGCTACTTTATCAGCCTTTCTAAATCTTTCCTCTATCACGGGCCAATTAAGCTGTTTCATCATGGCATAAGTATACGTCTTAACATCATTTAGATAATCTCGGTAATAAGCATGTTGCCACAAATCCATAACAATTATCGGGTATAGTCCTACAGGCACGTTTTTGCTATGGAGATCAATTACGCAGTTCATATATCGTTGCAAGTAGGTATTAAAATATGTTACAGCCCACCCACATCTTGAAGACAAGCAGCACGCAATAAAGTCATTTTGCCACGCATCAAAAGATCCAAAATCTCTTGAAATACGCATATAGGATAAGGAATCCATGGTAACCTCACTATGAAGATCACTTATATTGGAAAAATAAAGATTATGCAAATAAATTGCATTCATATTATACGTTTCATCTTCCTTCAAAGATCTAAACACTGAATGGTTACTATTGGCTTGCTCCCTATCAGCCACGTCAAGCTCGATGCTTACTCTGTTAAAAGTTTCAACATAGTTTGTGTAAAGCTCTATGTGGCTTTGTTTTGTAGCATTGCTTAATAACTCAGTGGGTAAATCAAAGTGCTTTTCTTGTGCAACATAAGACTCTTCTATCACATCGCCGTCAAGCTGCAACGATTTCTTTATGCTTTCTTTTAAGTCTTTATTAGTAAAATCAGACATTATTGCCTCTCGTATTCATTAAAATCCTCACTAGTTATGATAATTTCTCTTCCCGGCCTGGCGCAGAAAAGCATAGGGTTTTTAAAATCTGTTAAATCAACCTGGCTGACTGTATAGACAATACCTGTAGGCATGTGTATAATCTTAAGACCAGCCTTAATAACAAGACGTCTATCATCATCCTCTCCCACGAAAAGCTCAAGCTCTTCCTTCAAGAGATGAGTCTGAGATTTCTCAATCATGATATCGATGTCTCTTTTTGAAAAGACTTTCATACAACCCTCAAAGATAATTATCCTCTTCAAGCGTTAAAACTTCTTACTTCAACACCGCACTCTTTAAGAATATCAATTCCTGAGCTATCTCTATATATTTCATTGTAGATGAGCACGTCTATGCCCGCATTAACAATAGCTTTGGCACACATTCGACAGGGGGAAAGTGTTAGATACATCACTTTCTTTTTAGGATTATTATAATCCATCTTTAACAATGCATTTATCTCAGCGTGTATCATGCCAGACTCACCGGGAGATGTTGATTCCACCTCATTGGGACCGCTAGCATAGTTTCCATTATAACCGACTGCCAAAACCTGCGTGTTATCTTGAGTTACCACCACAGCCCCCACCTGATGTCGTGGATCATAGCTTCTCTGAGAAATGATGTGGGCAAACTCTAACCACACTTCATCCCACCCAGGCCTGGTTCTTAGTTTATCTAATTTAAAACGGGTTTTTCTCACAGTACTTTACCACCTCTAAAATTTCAACTAGCATCTCATCAGGAAGTAGTCTATAGGACTTTCCAAATACACTTTTTATAACTGCCGGAATATGAGCATAAGCGTTTCTACCCTTTGGATGCTGAGGGGAAGGAGGTAATTGTCCCTCCAGGCTCCTCGCTGCTTCCTGAATTTTTATCCTGATCTTCTGACAATTTGCTTGATTCATTGTTTTCCTTTGCCTCTAGCTCATCTAAAAGCGCCTCCATCTGATCCACCGCCTCTTCCTTGTCCACATTTCCCTTTTCCTCTAGCACCACGCGAATCTTCTTAAGCTCTTGTCGAGCCGACGTCGTATCAACAATAGGTTCTTCTACTCTGTCGAATAGGTCATCTAAAACTGTATTGCCCGGCAACGTGAAACCAGCAGCAGATCTATGGCCGCCGCCACTAAATCGCTTAGCTATCTCAGATACGTCAGTGTGATCATGAAATGATCTAAGACTAACTTTAATATTTCTTGCCTCATGATCATAATACCATATTACAGCGAAGTCGCAATCAGGAGCCAAGCGAGAACCTATTTCAGACATCCAGTGAGAAGAATTAACAACCAGTACATGCTGGCCTTCATATTTTCTAGGCTTAGCTTTTTCACAAACTTTCTTAACAACAGTTTTAGAATATGCTAAAATATATGATCCACGCTTAGCTGCATCATCAAACACCGAATCATCTTCAAATTTAGCAAACTCTTCAAACTCAAAAGGAATCATATCAAATGCAGCTGCAAATTCTTTGGAATAGGGTAACTCCCACTTCCAGAGATCTCGATCTTCAATATAAGAAAGAAATTTAGGTGGTTCTTTACCGGGATGAAAAAAGTTCCATGATAAAATGGTACCTGAATGCTTCATGTCAAAAACGGTGCTAGAGATATCATGGAGCTCAATCATGGCGCTCTTGTGATGGTCTATAACGATAAGATCTTTTGCTTCTTCGATCATTAATTTTGTAGTAGCATTATCATATGAGAAATCTAAAATGGCAACATTTTTATCCGTTACATCAGGTGGGGGTGAACCATGCTTTGCAGCATAGTACTCAGCCCTACTTCCCAAACACTTCCAAGCAGCATACGCTGCACCAAAGCCATCTGAGCAATCTGCGTGGTATATTACAAAATCAATGCTGTTCGGCTCAACCATAATAAAAATTCACCTACTTATCACTTGATTGGTTTATGAACGGATGATGAAACCAGCATCTTGGCTCATAAAGCTCAGCACCCCCAATAGTTATCTCATCTAATCCGCTAAATTTTCCATGTGTGTAGTATGCATCTCTTCCAGTTATCGGACACACTGCGGGGCACACCTCTATCTTAGTAGCCCATGGCATCATGTCTCGTACTTCTTCAAAAACATTTCCGCTAGCAGAAAGCTGTAAAGATGAAATCAAAACTGTCTTACCTTTCCTAAACAAAGAAAGCATAACATCAGCCAAACCCTCTATCATAAAAGCCTCGTCAACAGCAACAACATCATATTCGTCATCATAATCATTAATAAATTTTATTATATCATTTCCAGTATTTACACCAATTGCTGGAAACTTACCTCCAGAATGTGTATTAATCTCAGATTCTGAATATCTGTCATCTAGTTTTGGTTTAAATGCTAGCACTTTTCTATTTTGATACCTATATCTATCAATCACTGCAAGCAATTTTGTCGTTTTTGAGCCGAACATTGGTCCACAAAAAATGATAAATTCTGGAGTTCTTCTATATCTATCCATTCCTTATTACCTTAAAGCCCCCACCAGTCTAAAGTTTTTTCAAGACCCTCCCAGAACCTCACCTGCGGCCTATAGCCAAAATCCTCTTCAGCTCTAGAGATATCAGCCTGAGTATGCATAACATCTCCCAGCCGCCATGGTGCATTAACGACAACAGCGTGAGAATGTCTTTCTTTAAGATGATCTAATATCTCTCTATTAGATGTTCTATCTCCGCAAGAGATATTGTAGCATCTCCCGTTAAATCCATCATGTCTATCTTGATCAGACGTGGCAGCAAGAATATTTGCGTGCACCGCATTATCAACGTAACACATATCTCTTGATTGAGATCCATCACCGTCGCTTCTTAGTGGGAGTCCATTTTTTAACGCGTGACACCACGCAGAGACTGCAGTGGAATAAGGAGAATCTCCGTACTGCCTTGGACCAAAAACATTAAAATATCGAAGACATACAATATCAATGTCATATAACTGGCAAAAAAGAGATGCTACATCTTCTACAGCACTCTTTTGCCAGGCGTACGGAGATCTTGGGTTTTTGAGAGTGCTCTCGGGCGTGGGTAAAATATCTGCGCCTCCATAAACAGACGACGAAGATGCCCAAACAACTCTATCCACTGACCCAGCACACGCCTGAAATAGGCGCACAGTACTAGATACATTTACGTCTGTGGTGTGCGAAGGATATTTAACTGAATAAGAAACTCTCGGCACAGCTGCCTGATGAAAGACGTGGCTATAGAATTTTTCCTCTATATTTCCTAAAATGCTAGAGTGAGAAAAATCACCCTGTATTACGTGAACGACGTCGACATCTCTTTCTGATGGTTGATGTGTTTCATAAAATGAAGGCAATAAGTCAGCTGGAATTACTCTGATCTTTAGACCCTCTAAGAGCTCTAAATGTCCGTTTGACATATCATCTATAATATCTACTCTCCACCCCTCCGAAATAAGCCTATGTGTCAAGCTAGATCCAACAAAACCACAGCCACCCGTTACTAATGCACTTTTCATAATATCCTCTAGATGAAATTTTAACCTATAAAAGCCAAGAGTTTAAATCAAATTTAGATATTAAACAATATGAGCGGAATTAAAATTAAACCTCATTCTCATCTTGCTCGTACCCTTTAGCTTGGTGTAACATGAGGAAGATAAAAAATAAAGAAATCTTAAATCATGCTCAAATATATCTCTTACATTAGATGACCGGATAACCACATTAAAATCAATTATGCCATCGCGTTTATTAGCGTGAATAAATGAAATACATGTATTATCGGTGTACACAAATCTTCTAGAGTCTAAACTTTCAACTCTGTTATATTCATTCTTTCCTGCTAATTCATTCTTAATTTTATTCATAAGAGAATTATAAATCATCTGATAGTATTCGCCCTCATCAGGGTGACTTAAGATGCTAGAATCAGCCTCTTCAAATTTTCCATCATCATATATTGTAAACTGTAACGGAAGTGCCTCTCGATCCCTAGTCTGTTTAACAAAATCATGTACATTCATGGAAAGCTCTTTAAGAACAGGTCTTTCTATTATGTCAAAATAGGAAGCAGCTCGAATTGCAATATCATCCGTGTCAGATTGTTGAAACAGCGTAACATTGGGACATTGTAGCAACTGGGTAGCAGTTTCTTGAAATTTATCATAAACGACCCTAAGAGATGCAAGGGTGTGTAATTCGTCTCCTCGTTCTTTAAATCTTTCTTTTATGACATTCCAGTCTGGTAGAAGAATGATATACTGATTATTAAGATCACACATTTCAAGATGCAAATGATCAGCATACGTCAAAGAACGATCGTATATCTCAGCAAAGATCTTTCTAGATATCTGAGATCTATCAGCTATGTGCCACCTGAAATCTGTGAGCTTGTGAATCTTTTTGATTAGAGTTGTTTTCCCAGAGCAATCTGGTCCTTCAATGAATAGATTTTTTACCGGAAAAACAAGCACTTTCTCTCTACCACGTTGTGCCGGGATTGGCTAGATCAAACCATCGAGATTCATATCTGTTAGACTTGCACTGACACTCAAACGGAGTCACAGTGTCCATCATCCCTACCTCGATCTTCTGAGCGTCGTATATCTCAAGCGTGTAAAGACATGCTGACTGGCAATTCTTCAACATCTCAGAATCAAGCATAGGACGATTTAGGGCGTAAATGGTTATTGCAGATACTATTAAAGCGACACATGATATGAATGATATAGAAAATTTATTTGTCTCATCCACTCTATATCTTAATATCTAAACTTTTCATCTTATAAGTGGACGTAGAACATCCCCAGGAATCAGTTGAAGCTACTTCTGCTAACCACATGGTATACAATGCAGGAACCTCCTTAAAACTGCCCCAGACACGTAACCAACAGCTTTCAGAGTTATTATCCATGACCTTCATCCTATAATATGTTTTTCCATTCTTGGTGGTTTTAACATAAAGCTCTTGAATGCAAAACCACACCACACCCTTTTCGCTTCCAGATAGAGCAGTGATAGGTCTTACGTTGTGCCGTTTAATTTTATTCATAATCTTAGGCGGAAAGACCAGATTTTCATCAACCCCGGATAGCAAATCGACACTAAACACTATCTTTGACTCTCTAGACCACGCAGCCAAATCTACACATTCTTTTATCTTTTCAGGAATAAATTCAGGAACAGTTCCCCTTTCTTTCATCATTTTTCTAGCTGCAGTTTTTGTCATTCCGAACCGACCTTTCTTTAAAAGATCGTAGTTTCCAACAATAATTTCATAAAGCTGTCTGTGATTTTTAATGGTTTCACTACTCATCTCCTCAAGAGATCCAAAGGCCTCCACCTTAGCAAGTGAATCAAAGCAAGTCTTGTTCATCTTTGACGGTCTCCACTTTCCGTCTTCAGTAAACAATAGCTCATCGAGGTTCTTAAAGGGTCTGCTCTCCATAATCTCTTGAACTGCAGCTGAACCAACTCCTTTTATTGCAGTTAAGGGTGGAACAAAACCGTCTCTCTCGATGCTATAAACCCACACGTCAGAAGAGACATTTATATCTGCATGGAGAATCTTATATCCCAATGATTTAATTTCAGATATAATCTTTCCAAACTTGGGTGACCCATTCTGCGCTTGCAAGCAAGTAGCTAGCCATTCCTTTTCGTAATAAGTGTGTAGCCAGGCTGAATAATAGGAATCAATAGCATAAGAAACTGCATGTGATTTATTAAAACCATAGCCAGAAAAGAACTCGATTGTCTCATAAAGCTTTTCTGCCTTCTCCTTGTCCATGCCAGAGAGCTCAACTGATCCGCTAACAAACTTTTTATGAAGCTCAATGCGCTCATTAGCTTTTGCTGCATTTGAATCAAGAGATTTCTTGACCAGAGTCTTTCGCATTTTATCGGAAGCGCCCTTGTCAAAACCAGCAAGCTTTTGTGCCAGCAGCATGAACTGCTCTTGAAAAGAAATAAACCCATAAGTTTCATCAAGAATTTCTTTAATTACCGGATGATCGTATTCGATTGGATTTCCATCTTCAACTGCTTTCTTTGCTTTCACATATTTTCTGTGAACATTGGCAGCGAGTGGGCCAGGTCGATAGATTGCTGTAATGGTTGCAAGCTCTTCAATGGAGCGAGGCGTGGCTTTCATACAAAAGTTTCTAGCCCCCTGCTGTGTGAATTGAAACACCTGCACAAATCTACCCTGGTGGTAAACATGCTCCCAAACTTTTTGATCATCGAGATCACTATATCGGCAGTTCATGTGTTCGTCAAAAAACTCACTAATATCAGAAAAAGTCGGAGAGAGGTTGCCTTGTTGTCTAAGAATCAATCGAATGCAATCTTCAACCATCTTGAGTGTGGTAAGACCTAAGAAATCAAACTTTAGAAACCCATTGGGCTCAAGGTGACGAAAATTCATACCTTCAGACCAGGGAGTTTGAAGCTCTCCTCGCACCTTAATAAGCGGCATATACTTTTCTAAGTTGGGGCAAATAAGCACGCCGCCTGCATGACGACCAATTGATCGAGATTCCATAAAAAGTTTCTGAACCTGTTCGCAAACCTTCGGATAAGTTGCCATAAACACTCGATAGTTTTCTGAATATTTCATGCAATCTTCATGAGTCAAGATATAAGTTGACTTTTCCTCATGATCTCCCATGGCCTTGTGCATGACTTCTTTTTCAAGCTTATTGGTCATGCTATTCACTTCACCAAAATCGATTCCATAAAATTTTGAGACATCTTTAATAAGTGATTTAATCTTTAAAGTGTTAAAATTAGAAACTGGAACAACGGATTCTTCTCCAAATAGTTCTTTGGCAGCATCGATTAGTACATCTCTATCTCCAGCATCTGTATCGATATCCGGCCATCCTGCCTTTGCTCGATGTAAAAATCTTTCCCACAGAAGACCATATTTAAGCGGATCTGTAGATGTAATCCCAAGAAGATAATTTACCAAAGACCCAGCACCTGATCCCCGACCGGGACCAATGATTGTTCTACGGGATGCTTTATCAAAAACCTTTGTCATGGTAAGAAAATAATTTTCAAATCCCAGATATTTTATATCTTCTAGCTCTACTCGGGCACGCTCTACATACTCTTCTTTTTCATGAAGTCCCTCATCAACGAGAGCTTTTTTTACCCTAATAGCAAGCTGATTAAAAGCAGAACTAGCGAGCGTGTCAAAATTAGGAAGCTTTGCTTCCTCATCAAACCAAATCTCTTCACATTGATCCCACGCAATATCATATGATCTCTCAATGGCATTGGCAATAATCTGCTCCTTTCCGCTATAGAAATCATACTCAGGGAGATGCTTATTGAATTCCTCCCACATCTGGGATGCATTCTTAGGATAAAGTTCACACTTAAGATCCTCAAATGCCGGGAGTTGGGGTATCGCATCCCCTCTGGCGCCCATACGTCCTAGCTTCCTATAGAGCTCTCGAGCCTCCCACATGTCCTTACTATAATAGTGACTATCAGCTGTAGCAACAAGCGGTATACCAGTCTTCTCATGCAGAGCAATGAGATGTCTGTTTGTCTTGTGTTGCATCGATAGAGCGTTAAACTGGATCTCTAAATTAAAGTTTTCATTTCCAACAACATCAATAAATCTATCAGACATGTTCTCTAGATCTAGTAAGATCTCAGAATCTGATTTGCCTATTGCTTCACCTTTCGCAATAATAGAAGAGGGATATCCTCCTATGCATGCTGTGCTTACGACAAGCCCTTCGTTATGTTCCTGCAAAAGATCAAAGTCAATTCGAGGGAACCGATAAAAACCGTCTGTATATGACTTTTTAACTAGAGTAAAAAGATTTTCTAAACCGCGTCTGTCTCTAGCCAGGACTACCAGATGATAACGCCTTTTCCAGTCATTTTTATCAAACCCACTCTTTGTCTCTTCTTCATCCTCTACCACAAGCCCACCCACAACCTCATCTTCTGAGTTGATATCTGTTATTTCTAGTAGCTTCTTTTTCGATCGGGCTTCTCGAACTTCTTCTCGATGAGCCTCATATAGAACACGCCACTCAGATAGTGATGGAACAAAATAAAATTCAACCCCATAAACCTGACGATATTGTCTGCCTTGCTTCTTTAGCTTCTTGGCATACGTGTGGGCATGCGCTAGGCCATTGCCATTACCGTGATCTGTTAGAGACCAAGCATCCATCTCATTAGAGAGAACAAAGTCAATATGCTGATTAGGATACCCTAGACCATCATAAGGTGATCCGGTTCCGCTGTGGGCATGCAGGCCGACAAATCTAGTAGGTGGTTTGATCTTTTTAAAATCGCTCATTCACTCATCAATTTAAAGGGTTACTGTAGTATTATACCACAGCGGCCGAGGATTTACACGTTAAGAGGCTTCTTCAAAGTCAGCGTCAACAATATCGCCTTCATCGATTGTTTCTGTAGATGTCTCTTCGCTAGGCTCACTCTCATTGCTCTCAGATGCCTGTGCATAAAGTTCAGTCCCCACTGCATGTAGAACTGGCTCTAGTGACTTAAATGCTGCATCGATAGCGTCGCAATCATCAGAATCAAGTGCCGTTCGCGCCTGTTCAATTTGAGAATTTAGATTCTCAATGCCTTCATTAGAAAGCTTTTCTTTATTTTGGTCACGAAGTTTTTGAGCCTGATATAGGATTCCGTCAAGTTTGTTTCTTGATTCGACAAGCTTACGCCTTTGCCTATCTGCTTCTTCATTGTTCTTAGCGTCGTCTACCATCTTACTTACGTCTTCATCAGATAGTGAGCCTCCGCCGGTTATGGTAATAGACTGCTCCTTTCCTGTCGCTTTATCCTTAGCAGAAACACTAACTATACCGTTTGCGTCAATGTCGAAAGCTACCTCAATCTGGGGAACTCCACGAGGAGCAGATGGAATTCCGTCTAGTCTAAAATTGCCCAGGGTTCTATTATCACTTGCAAACTCTCTTTCTCCCTGCAAAACGTGTATATCAACAGCAGACTGATTATCATCAGCTGTACTAAATGTCTCACTCTTTGAGCATGGAATTGTAGTGTTTCTCTCAATCAGGCGAGTTGAAACGCCTCCCAGTGTTTCAATTCCCAAAGACAGGGGCGTAACATCTAGTAAGAGAATATCTCCCACATCACCCGAGAACACACCTCCTTGCACTGCAGCGCCCAATGCTACCACCTCATCCGGATTGACAGAGCTATTTACGCTCTTATTAAAGAACTTTTCAACTGCTTCTCTCACAACAGGAATTCGCGTAGATCCCCCCACCATGATAATTTCATCAATTTCATTATTTTTTAACTTAGCATCTCTTAGGGCGCTCTTTAGCGGTATCAATGTCTTAGCGACAACACTTTCAATCATTTGTTCAAACTTAGATCGTGTCAGTGTCATGCAAAGGTGCTTGGGTCCCGCGGCATCTGCTGTCAAAAAGGGAAGGTTTATCTCAGTCTGCTGTGTACTTGAAAGCTCAATCTTTGCCTTTTCAGCTGCTTCGCGTAGCCGTTGAATAACCATCTTGTCACCTCTAATATCTACACCTGTGTCGCTTTTAAAACCTTTGGCAAGCCAATCAATTACAATCTGGTCAATATCATCGCCTCCCAAATGAGTATCACCATTTGTTGATAAGACTTCTACCACAGTGTCTGAAATTTCAAGAATGGAGATATCAAATGTCCCTCCGCCCAGATCAAAAACAGCGATCTTTTTTTCCTCCTTTTTGTCTAAGCCATACGCTAGCGCAGCAGCTGTAGGCTCGTTGATGATGCGCTTGACATCGAGTCCTGCAATCTTTCCTGCATCCTTGGTAGCTTGCCGTTGTGCATCGTTGAAATAAGCTGGTACTGTAATAACGGCTTCCTTAACTTCTTGACCAAGATATCGCTCCGCCGCATTTTTAAGTCTCAAAAGAATTTGAGCGCTTATCTCTGGCGGAGAAATCTTTTTCCCATTCACATTAATATTACAGGTGCCTCCCTTACCAGAGGTAACAGAGTATGGAACGTTCTTAGTTTCGTCTTTAATCTCCTTAAATTTCATGCCCATGAAGCGCTTGACGGAGTAGATAGTCCTTTCTGGATTCATAACTGATTGCCTACGAGCTGTTACTCCAACGAGCCTCTCCCCCTCCTTTGTATACGCAACAACAGAAGGAGTTGTTCGTGCACCCTCTTCGTTCGTAATAACCCTGGGCTCAGAGCCCTCAACAACTGCAACCACCGAATTTGTGGTCCCAAGATCAATTCCAATTACTTTACTCATTTTTTCTCCATTTAAGTTTTTATCGGATCTTACATCCTACCAATAATCTAGACACGAATTTGACAAAGGAAACCCCTTTGGTAAAAAAAAATTCACATTTAATGAATTTTAACTTCGATTACATCATTAGATAAAGATGTTCTATTCCAGACTCATCATAAAAGAGCCATCATAGATATTTTTCAGCCTCGGGCCATCTTTGTACAAGATAATCATACCATTTTTCTCTAATCTGCCGAGTCCCTTCTTCTGCCTCTTGTTGTAGCATTTCTGCAGCCATGGCTCGATGATATACATCTGCAAGATAATGATCTATTACGAGCCCAGCTGGAAGCCTGAGAGATTTAGCCTTTTTATAAAGGCCAGCCACATGCCCTCTCGTTTCAGCATCACTACCATAATAATCTATCATTGATGCCATGCTTTCAAAATGATCTTCAGGAATTCCTTCCATGCTCTGTAAAACTTCTGTAGATTCTACTCCGTGCTCTAGCTCGTGCCTAATAGCTTCTTTTATCTCTGGAATAACAAGGCTGAATATATTAAATTCATAATTTCTGGGTAGCCCTAAAGCAACAATAAGATCAGAAGTAGACCTATCTTCGTGATTATACTGATAGGCTCCAGCTGTCCACAACTCGCCATCTGTTGCTTCAAGAAAAATTATAATATTGCCCACTGTTTCGATATCTACAAGATCAGCATCGATGCCTACCTCATCCCCTTCTCCAGGGTGCACGTCCTGTAATTTAAACTGAAGCTGACCTTCTACAGGTAATAGCGCATGCTTTTCTCTAACAATGTTTCTTTTAAGCATGCTGACAATGTTTCGAGAAATCTGATTGGTTGCCCTGTCTAGCTTTCTTCCAATAGACACTTCATTTAGATGAGTCAGTTCAAACTTGATCGCTTCCTTTAAAAGAGACTCTGATATAGATTTTTCAGCCTGATCTCCTAGACCCACACTGACATCAAGTATCACAAATTGCTGTGAACCGTCGCGCATAGCAAATCCTACATTTTTGGGCCGAATCTCCATCGGATCAATACCGTACGTTGCGATAGCCTTCGAAATATCCCTAAACAAAGCATTATCCCAAAGATTATAAAAATCTTTCACCACCTTTTGTCCTGAAGACGATCCTTTAAGTTCTTCAATCTTTTTTTCAAATTTATCAGGTTTCACCAGTGGAGATATTCCTGAATGTATTTCTTGCATCTCGCGTGCATAAGATGCACCCATGTCAAATAACAGCACCATCAGCCATCTATTAGATGCTGTATCTGTTTCTGGAAATAGAGACTGAAACTGCTCAGCAGTATTAATGGGTATGACCTTCTCGGCAAGAAGCCAAGATCCGCCCGGATCAGATGGGTATGTTTTAGGAAAAATCTCATATTCAGGATTTCTTCCCACAGCTGCTTCTTCTGTGTTGGTCTTCATTGCGAGGTCAAGATCACCGCCTTCTCCAAAATTTCCCTCTCCATGTGCTATTTTTAAAACCATATTATTATTTGAAGGGTGCTCATAGACTTTTCTCGTAAATCCTTGGCCTATGAGTGTGTATCCCGCATCAACTGCAGCTGATTCAGGATCTTCTCCTTGATCAGCTAACATTTTAAATTTATTAAATCCAGCACCAAAAAAGCTTTCATTTAATATTTTTTTAATAAAAGGTTTTTTAGGACTCTTAGAGGGCATTACAGAAATCTCACCTAGATGTATAAATACTTATCGAGGTGAGCTTATCTTTTCAAGCTCCTCAAGAAGACTCCTCTCCGAATCTGACACATTTTGAGGTATATCAATTTCAATGTGCAGGAAGTGATTGCCTCGCTGACTCTCATTTCTGTAGACTGGTAAACCTTTATCCTTAAGGGATAGAATATCTCCATGCTTAGTGCCAGCTGGTATCTCAACATCAACCACACCGTCTATAACACTAGTTCTAATCTTTGATCCCAGCACAGCTTGTGTATAAGAAATTCGTGCAGCACTTATAAGATCAGCACTTCTCCTTTGAAATTTTCTGTGCTCAGCCACATTTAGATGGATTATCAAATCTCCTGGTCTGTCAGCATTGGGCTCTATATTTCCATACGAGTCTAGTTTAAATGCCAAACCAGCCTCTGCTCCCTTTGGAATTTTTATAGAGATTGTATCCTTTTCTTTTAAGACTTTAGTGCCTGAACAACTTTTACAAGGATTTCTAATAATAGCTCCTGTTCCGCTACAGCTCGAACAGGTCGTAGCTATTCTTAGTATACCAGAATCTATTGTGACTGTTCCGCTTCCCATACAGGTAACACAACGAATCACGTCTTCCTCCGAACAGTAGCCCTTTCCAGCACATAAATCACACGAAATGTGTCTCGCAAAATCAACGTGTTTCTCAGCACCTTTAAAGACATCGTCTAAAGTAACTGTTATAGAAATAGCAATATCAGACCCTATGGTCGGCCGACGAGATCGACCGTGTCTCCTGGGACCCCCAGTCCCAAAAACACCGTCAAATCCAAAACCACCAAAAAATTCAGAAAAATGTTCAAAAATATCGCCTGAAAATTCTTGCCCACCCATCGAAGAATTTACCCCGCTTGAGCCAAACCTATCATATGCAGACCTTTTTTGAGGATCTGAAAGAACCTCGTACGCCTCAGAAAGTGTCTTAAACTTCTCTGACGCAGTCTTATCGTCTGGATTTTTGTCAGGATGATATTTTAATGCGAGTTTTCTAAATGCCCTTTTTATCTCATCTTGTTTCGCATCTTTTTCAACCTCTAGGATATTGTAATAATCTTTCTCCAATTAGTTCTCCGAGACTAATATGATCTCTTTCTATTCAATGCTCCCATAATAGGGCTCAAAAAGAAGATCGTCTATATCTTGACAACGACTTAAATAATTATCAAGATCGTCTAGAGAGGTGCATACCTTGATTCCAGACTGTGCAAGCATAAGATTGAATGTAGCGCCTTCAGGAAGACCTGCACAAAAATACACTATGGGAGTCTTAGACTGGTGTGCGACGCCTGCTTCAAAAATACTTCCCATATCCTTATCGCGTGTATTACAAATAACGAAATCATTTCCAAGAATGTGTTCAACATTTCCTTCAAATGTTGCTTTCTGGGTATCAAGATCAGCTGTCGGGGGACACACAAAAAAATCCTTGGGAGAAAAATACTCAAATCCGTGCTTTACAAGCAGAGATTTAATCCCTTCTACCTCTTCAAATGCAGCAGGAGTAAACCAAGAGCTGGCAATATAAGCCTTCATGCTTTTTCTCCTGTTTGTTAACTATTGGTATTTCTAACATTTACGGCATTCGGTCCTTTTTTGCCTTCCTGCAGATCAAACTCTACAGTATTGCCATCGCGAATTTCATCAATTAGTCCGGTAGCATGTACAAAGTACTCTTCCTTTGTCTCATCATCTCGGATAAATCCAAAACCCTTAGTTGTGTTAAAAAATTTTACTGTTCCTTTTTTCATTTATTTTCCTTTTATGTTAAAATGAATTGTTGTAAGATCAATCAAGAGAATTCTTGCCTTCAATAAAGTCTCTGTAGTGACCTTCAAGAAGTTTGACATCTTGAACTATGCTGTCCCAGTGCTGTCTAAACTTAGTATTGCCTCCCCACTCGTTATTTGGTGGGTGGGTACCATTTAGATCATATCGGTGACATTGATAAATTGTATCATCAGGATGATATTCAAGATGCTCTTCGCTATCACTGTCAGGCCAGTATAAATTAGTGCCCGTACCAGATCTTAAATTTTTAATATAGTGCCAAGCTGGACTAGTTAAAGCTTTAGAACCAATGACAGCGCTAGCTTCTGGAAGAATTCTGATAACTTCAAGTGCTATCTTGGCAGCAATAAGATTATCAACAGATGGCTGTATCTGTTTATCAGACCGCTGCTTGACAAATCCAATAATATCTTTCAAGTTGAATCGTCCGTAATAGAAAGTTGAAAGGCACTTAGGGAGAATAGTACGTGCATCCATCATAGAAACTTTCTTTGTATCTACCATGTCTGCATAAAGCTTCTTACCATCTTTAACGTGCTGCTTCCACCTCTCATAAAGCTCTGGACTATTTTCAACAGATGAAGGAACTAGACACGGTTCATGATGAAGGAATCTATCTCCAGTGCACTGTGCAGCAAATGATCCAGCTCTATGACGAATTAGATGAGTAACTGTCTGTAAATCTATTCCAGAAAAAAGAAATGTAAAGCTAAATATTTCCATAGGTGTGGGAAGGGCCCGAAAGCACAAAACATCCTCAAGATTTTCCATTAAATCTGTCTTCGATACATTATCTGGTTTTGTTATGTCAGGATCATCAGCCCATGTGGCCTTGACATATCTCCACGCCACCTCTCTCATTTGCTGTGGTGTTGGGTGATCGACAAGCTCAATTCTAAGATCATCTAAGTCATTTAAAAATTCTGTAGTGGGCTCTTCATCAAATCTGAGCGACATGGGAAGTGAAACTGGATCAAGTTTCTTATTTTGGGACATCTTTTCCTCTATCAGGTAGTATCCATATTACATGGAAATTAAGAGATTTATATAATTAAATTAATATGGGTTTATAATAAATACGAGAACACTAGCATCAGCACAAAAGGGTAGTCCTGGAATCTCTCTAGGGTTACCTGAAATATCTGGATTGATAACTAAGAAAATTTCAGAACTATAGTTACCCACACTAATTTTATCATTGCTAGCACATGCATATACATGACCCATCTGATCTTGTGAATGATAGATGTCTTCACATCCTTCTGCTCTCATATTTACAATAATAGCATCAATACATGGGCTGTTAGTTGTATGAAACTCAATTACACTTAAAGGTATCTCGCTAGTTCTCTTTGATCCCAAGCAAGATATTGCGCTTGCTAGAAGACCCACTAAAAAAAAATTTTTAATCACATTTATATTATAATTTCATTTTGGCAAATGATTAAAGAATTTTATTAAACTTTGTTAATATTGTCTTAAAATTTTCAAACATGTCGACATTATCCATGTTTTCAATCTCTAGATTGTATGATTTTCTCGGAGCTAGGACTTTAATTCCATGCTTTGCAAATTCTGCAATGTGCTTAGGAGAGTCATCAATAGCAAACAAAACCTTTCCTGAATCATAATATTCTGTTTTAGCTAGCCAGAGATATTTTTCTGGACTAAAACTAAGTCTGTTAAACTTGAGTCCTGAAGATTGCAGCCACCTGTATGTATCATAAAGACAGGTGAGATTCTTAGAGGGTCTCGCTGTTAAAAGTTGAATCCAGACTCCCATTTCAGAAAGCTTATTAATTACATCGATAGCACTTTGATTTCCTGCAAGATTTCTTAGCTCTCTTTGACTGATAAAATCCTGAAAGACACTTTCAGGATTTAGGCCTATCGCCTTCACCTCTGCGGTTGTATAGTACTCAGTCGATTCTCGATTGATTGAAAGACTATACTTGTTCTCAAGCCACGAGATAAAACCTTCTCTAAACTCAATGATAACGTCATCTAAGTCTACAATCACGACAGGCTCACCATTCCACGATCGTTGATTCATTTGATGTTCCATATGCAAAAATAAATCCTTATCGTGGAACGCCTCTGAAAAATTATCACTTGACAGGTTCCAGAGATTTAAAATTGCTAGAATATATCGAAACGCATCAACTGACTCATATAATATTTTTTGAAGATCAACAGGCCGTTTATTGATCTTATGATCTTTAAAATTTACACCAGAGATGAGAGCAGATACCTCATTATGAAGAGCTAACGAAAGAGATCTAGTTATCTCTTCTTTATCACGAGGAGATAAGTTTTCTGTGTAGAAATAGTCATTAAACTCTTTCTGGCACTTAAATAAGTCATCTATGGTTAATACCGAAGACTTTTCATTTTTCAAGATATTTCTCCAGTATCTCTAATAGGTTTTTATTGGAAATATTATCAAACATAATTGATCCAGACATACTAGAAAAAGTAAAAACTCCACTGTATTCTCCATCTTGTAAGCTCGTCAAAGACGCAGTCGCCTCCGCCTTGTTAGAAAACTCAATAGAATTATCAGAATTAAAAATAATTCTTCCCTTTTTCTCAGTAGCCATCTCTTAGTCGATCATGAATAATCTTATCTTTTTGGCAATAGGCATCAAACAGATCATCATCGCTAACACCGATTAAAATTAATACCGAAAAAAAGTAGTTAAAAGCATCAACAACCTCTTCAAGAAATTCTTCTCGATTAAAATCCGGCATATCTACATCTCGATGAGGTTTCCAGTTTTTAAGGTGCTGAAGTGCTTCGAACATCTCCTCAACCCCTCGTAGAGACATATCTCTGATATGTTGCTGTGAAGCCTTATCAGACAGATCAATGGGCCACTCTGGATAGGAATCACTCTTCTTATCTCTAAGAGCTCTCATAAACTCTTGTCGTTTAAGAAATATCTGATTTAATCTATCCATTTCCTTCGTTACTGTCCTGATCTTTTGCTTCTGTGATCATCTTGTTAAGATTTTCCTCAAAGTTTTTAGAATATTCTGTGTCAAGCTCTAAAACATCATCATTGCCTGTAAGCCGAAGCATACGTAAATTATCAACAATATCGGTTCCAGTAAGAATCGCTAGTTGAATCAATTTTGCAACTTGTGAGATGACCTCATCTGATAGTTTGTATGAATTCATAATTTCTCCTATATCTGAATATCTAGTAACCAGCAGATTCTTTTTACTTCAGGACCTTCTGGCATGAACTAGCTTACCTATATGTATTATTATATAAATAAGAAGTGCTGTGTTCAATGAAAAGAATAATAATTTCAGATACTCACATCGGCAGTAAGTTTTATAAATCTGAAAAACTTCTAAAATTCCTACAATCTGAAAGCTATGATCAGATAATTCTTGCTGGCGACATCATAGACTTTATAAAGATCCCAGTCTTTACAGAGAGGTGCATGAATATACTGCAATCAATTGATAGAACAAAAGATGTGGTATATGTTGTGGGTAATCACGATGAGAGCTTCGTTGGACTCGTTGGGAAGGAGATTTTAGACGTCAAATTTGTAAAGCGATATGAGTTTGAAGCTGGAGGTAGACGATTTAGAGTGGAGCACGGAGATGAATATGATAGAGGTGCTCTCCATAATCGTATCTTTGTTAAGATCTTATCTGTCATCCAAAGCATACTAGAGTTTACGTTTAACTTTGACTTGACGACTTGGTGGACTGAGAAACAAATTCGAAAGCATAAGCTAAGAAGCGTGATTCACGTTCTACGACACCATCCTGATGTAGATGTGTTTATCATGGGCCACACACACATTCCAGAGGCAATTATCTGGATTGACGAGGATCAGCATATAAAGACCTACATCAACGCCGGTGACTGGGTGACGCACCAAACCTACGTGACTGTGACTGATGGTGTTGCTAGATTGAGAAAGTTTGAGATCTAAATCTTAAAGATTTCAGGAAATTGCCTAATTGCATCGTCCAGCGTTAAGCTCAATCCAGGCGTACCTTGAGACCTGGGTATGTTAAATCCATATGTATGTGAAGTATCGGCTCCAACTTTTCTCATCCAGTGATTGAAACCAGCCATATCTGAAAATGCTTGCTGTGCTTGTTGCGGGTTACTCCATATATCAGTTTTAAACCCTTCCCAGCGTAACTCATCAAGTCCATGTAGACCAACTCCTCCTGCTTCTTCTACAGCAGCAGATAGTTCATCTAGATTTTTTCCTATTGTCTCGTCTAAAGATCCGACAGGTGGAAACTTATCAGCCCCCTTTAGAACATTAACACCAATACCTCCTGGAGCATCTGGCCAAGTCCCGGGACTACGTATTATTGCCATTCCATATGTTGGCAACCACTGACCCTGTCTAGCTTTTCGTCCCCCTAGGCCTGGATTTGTTCCTGAGCTTCTGTAGTATATTTTACTTCCGCCTGGATATTTCACAGCAACAAACTGATAACCATCATCAGAGACCTTTGCAATCCTTGATGCAAATGGAACCTTACGGGCAAGTCTAGCAATGTTAGCCACACTCTGTGTGGTAGCTTTTTTTTGTCTCGGTAGCTTGCTGGGAGGTCTACTTTTTCCAGCTGGGTCTAGATTTTTACCTGCAGTTACTACATCATCTGCAGCCTTAGCAGCTTTTGAAGCAGGCACGCCTGCGGCCTTCATTCCTTTTACCATCTTTGCTGTTTTGACTGCAAGCGCTCCCACTCCGATTCCTCCAGCAGATAACACCAAAACCAGAGCGGCAGATTCTGAATCACCCTCTAGTGTGTAAAGCGCTGCGTCTGCAAGATCTGTAGCCATTGTAGGGTCAGCTATTGACATCGCAGCGAGAATAGAATGTGCATCTGTCTGAGTATCCTCTAGCTGCCTGTATTCGCTTCTTTTCATTCCTACGGGCATTGTTGCACCAGTAGGATCCATACCGACACTGGGACCTATCTCAGTGATTCTACAAATCTCTTCCTTGATGATTCTTCTGAGATGTCTTCTTGTTATGCGCATGATATTACCAAATAGTTTTCTATGTTGAAGAAGTAACCTCTTCCCAAGACATCTCAATTCTAAGAAGATAGCTTAAAAATAAACAGGCAAATACAATAAAATAGACAGAATATAGCATCTTTCACCCTCCACGTTCTCCATAATAAATATGGACGTATGTTAAATTGTCTTCAGGGTTTTAATTCTTTTTCGAAGAGTTTCTCTTTGTCTTGAGAGAGACAGATTTCTTACCTGGCTGCCTATCTTGCTCTGGTCTCTCACCAGACCTATGTAACTGTGACTGACGGTGTTGCTAGATTAAGAAAGTTTGAGGATTAGCTACGGAAGAAGACTGCTTCCTTCTATATGACTTAAAAACTCAGAAAGCTCACGTACAAGTTGACTCTGAGACCGATTAAACTGATTAATCTGGTCAACTATTCTATTATGATTATACGTTGCACGAACATTCACAAATCTAGGTTCTGGGGGTCGGCGAAGTCCTCCTGCAATGCCACTATTCAATGAATCTTGTATGGTTGATGCGACACTTTTAAGTGCCACAGGATCTTGTGTTGTTTTAAATGTGTTCAAAGATGCTCTAAGCGATTGAAGCCTCGAAGAAACATCTAGTGGTGCAATAGTTTGTCTCTGTATCTGCGTTGCACCGTCTAGGATTTCCTGGTGACGCATTAGGAGATTATCAATATTCCTCCCTAGCGCCAGGCGTAACTGTGATATTGCTCTTGCTGTGTGTGCTATTTCACCAGTTGCTTTCATAAGCTTTATTCCTGCTTTTGATGTTTTACCTCCAACTCTCGCTGCCTTTGCGAGATCACCAAGACCAGGAATAAATCCAACCATGGCCATAGCAAGATATGCTTTATCATCCGGTTTATTAACAATTGCGTCATAGAGATATCCTGCATCTACTAAAACACCGGCAGGTGTGAAGCCTAAGGCTATCTCAGCAGCGAGAATAGAATGTGCATCTGTCTGAGTATCCTCTAGCTGCCTGTATTCGCTTCTTTTCATTCCTACGGGCATTGTTGCACCAGTAGGATCCATACCGACACTGGGACCTATCTCAGTG
>Ga0080013_1000656_pt1 | contig 48236 bp, 60 predicted proteins | sample ETNvirenome_6_85_FD_69236 | JGI IMG/M metagenome (GOLD analysis project Ga0080013, IMG submission 69236) | Marine viral communities from the Pacific Ocean - ETNP_6_85 (SPADES assembly) (version 2) | ecosystem: Environmental > Aquatic > Marine > Oceanic | place: Pacific Ocean | collected 2013-06-19
ACACAGGATATAGGATGGGGCATCGACAAGTATGCTCAGGAGCTGTTTCCCATCTCTTGGGCTGCCTTACGAGACACTTAATAACAAACTACAGAGGGAGGCAACGCTGGTGCGTCACGCAGAGAAGCATACAGTCGAGGGTATCGTGGCGACATGTCATTATACAGCAAAAATTCGCTCGCTCATGCGTACTATGCGGCTGGTAAACACAATGCAAAGAAAGGTGAGACACATGGCAAAAATGAGTAGAGACAAGGGGAAGGTTGGCGAGCGAGAAGTAGCCAAGCTGATCCAGAAGTACGGGTTCGAGGCGCGGCGAGGCCAACAGTTCCGTGGCGCACCTGACGCACCCGATGTGATCCACGACATACCTAAAGTGGACATCGAGGTCAAGCGTGTTGAGAAGGGGCTGAACCTTTGGGATGCGCTCGACAAGACAGACGAGACAGGCACGGAAGACCACACATCAGTAGTTTTCCACCGCCGGAACGGTACGCGCTGGCTGGTAGCAATAGACGCGGAAGACTGGCTGGCAGATCAAGAGTTGATCAGGTTTTACAGGAGGAACACATGAGGGATACGACAAGTAGGATCGCAGCGCCGCGACCGATACACATTGTCCATCCGGCGCAGCACAAGCGTACGTTCATCATCACATCAGCACAGAGTGAGACCGATATACATCCGCAGCTATGGCAGAACCTACTTGCCTACCGCGCACACATTGATGCAACTCTCTTTGTAGGGACGTTCTGCTATAACCGCCACTCAATGGCCAGCGACGGTGAGAAGGTGGGTACACGTGTACCCAAACGAGAGGTTTGGTTTGCGCCTGAGCTTGAGGACTACATCCGCGATTACCGTAGGGTGCTGGCCCCTGACCTTCACTGGTGTGGTGAACTACAGATACTACCCACTGCCGAAAATCCATTGGTAGGGCTAGAAGGTTTCACTGGGACCAACTCCTGTATTGTACCTCATACAAAATTTGGAGTTGTATCAGTGGCTACGCCTAAGTCGGAACCCACTAAGTTCATGTACACGACCGGCACCGTTACGAAGCGCAACTACATCCAGAAGAAGGCAGGGCAGAAGGCTGAGTTCCACCACGGGTACGGTGCGCTTATCGTTGAGGTGCTGGAGGATGAAACGTGGTTCGTGCGACAGCTATGTGCTAACGACGATGGCTCCTTCCAAGACCTGAAGTACCGAGTGGATATGGGTGTCGTTACTGGGGGCCACGAAATAGAGGCCATAGTATGGGGCGACATCCACGAGCAGTGCCTTGAGTGGAATGAGTACATTATGATGGGGCGTATTCTGGATGAACTGATGCCAAAGCGTCAGGTCTTCCATGACCTCATTGACTTTCGGTCCCGCAATCATCACGATCGGGACGATAGCTGGAAGCAGTACAAGTTGATTGAGGACGACAAGGACGGCGTACACTATGAGTTCTTCAGGGCGACGAACTTTCTGTCCGGTATCAATCGACCCGGCACGAAGAGCATCGTAGTGTGCAGCAACCATGACATGGCCTACGAGCGGTGGCTTAAAGAAGCTGACTTCCGTACCGATCCGCGGAACGCTATCGAACTATTGAAAGGGAACCTACGCGCCTACAATAGAATGGATTGTGGCGACGAGGACTGGTATGCTGTCGAGGATATGTTCCACAGTCTGGAGAACTGGGACAACATGCCGGTAAGGTTCCTGCGCCGTGACGAGAGCTACGTCGTGGAAGGTATCGAACTGGGGGTGCACGGTGACATCGGTGCGAACGGGGCGCGAGGTGGAAGCCTCAAGACCTTCTCGCGGGGTGGCCGAAAGTGCATAATAGGACACTCCCATAGCGCTGGATGGTTCGAAGGGGCCATACAAGTCGGCGTAATGGGAGCACTAGATCAGGGGTACAACAAAGGGTTGTCCTCTTGGTCACACACGAACGCTCTCGTCTATCCCGGCGGGAAGCGTACTCTTTTCACAATCAACAATGGAAAGTGGAGATCATGAGTGAATTTGATAAGTTTGCCAAGGTGGACGGCGCTGCTGCACTGGCGAAGAAGATCATGGACGATCATTCTGTGGACGAGATGATGCGGTGCATCAACATCTCCGACAAATGCTACGACGAACTCCGTAGCGCAATGAAGAAGTTCCCGCGCATGGCCTCACCACATGAGGGTTACGCCATCCTCAAGGAAGAGGTGGATGAACTGTGGGAACAGGTTAAGCGACAGCATGATGCGCCGGGGCGTAAGGTCAACATGTACACGGAAGCAATGCAAGTTGCAGCCATGGCCATGCGGTTCATCCACGACTGCTGCGACCAGAATGATAAGATCACCGATGATACGGTGGGTAAACAAATTACGAGGGAGAACCCCGATGGATGATCCAGTGAACAACCCGTCGCATTACAACACGGGTGGAATAGAGTGCGTCGAAGCGCAAGAGGCGGCGCTGACCCACGAGGAGATGCAAGGGTATCTAAAGGCAACTGCCATAAAGTATCTGTGGCGCATGGGTAAGAAAGGGCCAGCGTTAACAGATGCGAAGAAGGCTCAGTGGTTCATTAACAGGTTGGTTGCTCTTTTGGGTACACGTGTAACCACGACATCGGAGATCAAGCCGGCGACTAAGGAAGAGCGCGAGATTTATAATAAGGCGGGGTGGCTGGGAGAGTGTAATACGATTGACAAGCCGCCGCCGATAGGCGCTCGTGAGACTATGATGGAGGAGATGGTGCAGACCGCGGCAGAGTTCGACCCCGGCGATGCACCTGATCCAACGCGGAATGAGGATCACGTACGAGAGATGGACAAGATCAGGGGCAAGCTCCCTTGGCACCCAACTAGAGAGGAGACACCAAGCGGCGAATGACTGACCGGCTGTCGGCTATCATGGGGGAGCACGCCTTGAGAAAGTCGTCAGTAGAACTGAGTTCAACGATACGCCGGATGTTCCGTGCTTTCTGATATGCAGTGGCCGGGCCAATTACCTTGGTCTTCGGAGCATCCGGCATCGATGTCATAAGATACTCCCAGCATTGGACAGCGAGCGCATCGTTGTGCAGTACCGCTGAAGCATGAGCCGCCTTAACATCTTCCACGGCAAACTGCTTCAGCCCTCCCCCTACAGAATGTAAGCCACTGGTACATCCCGCCAGCAGCATCACACTAATCATCAACAGTTTCTTCATCTTCCCACCCCCAGTCTACTTTGTAATACGCTTGTCTACCGAACACTTGCACCGCCCTGTACATCGCGTGACGCTGCATCCATGATACGTTAATGTTCTCCGCGAGCATGGCGTTGAACAGATCGTCCGCATAATCCTTGGGCTTCTTTTGTGTGGCGTACAGATAGTCATGCACAACACTGGCTTCTATTCCAGTCATGCGATCCACTAGAGCACGCGCGATCCGCGGCACACTGCTGCCATCCGTGGCGAACCCTTTTGGCACGACGATGCACGTGCCTTTCCAGACTACCTTGAAGCTATCGGTCAGAACTGCTATGTCTTCTGGTCCCCGCAGTGGGACTTTGTACCGTGCGAGATACAGGTTACTTTGCTGTATCATTAGGAACTAGCCACACCAACCCGGCCACGGCCAAGGTTTGGATCGCGCTGGCAATCTCAGGCGTGATGGTTATGAACGCACCCATGACGGCCATGAGGGCACCGCCCACAACTGCGGCGGAAGTCTTATTCAGTTTCTTCATTAGATTTCTCCAGTTGTTTGAGTAAGATGAATTCGTTGAGCTTGTTCAGACGAGCGTTTGATCTTGCTTCAATGATGCGGAACACGGTCCACACTATAGTAGTAATGACTGCGATAGGTGGTAGCCATGAACCAAAAGTCGCAAGCACAATACCCACGGAGGCTACGTCGCCAGCGTTCTTTACAATTTCAATAGTAGTTGCTTGTATAGGATTGGTCATTAGCTACGCTCCTGTAGTCCCCACTATTATCTTATTCTTACAAATTTTTTGTCGGGACGTGTAGATTTTCTTTAAGTACATTCCAAAAATAAATATATCTCCCGGTAGAAAACCCCAAGCAGAAGTTAAGTATATGTACGTCAACCACATACATTGCCCGAAGAACCCCATATAAGCTCCCGCCCTTATATTTCCTTTCGTTAGGAGATATATAGTTATGGCCGTCATAACATTGGCCGAGATTGCTAGAGGTAGGTACGACACCATTGCTCACATCTTTGATCCTACGGTGCCAGCGCGGGCAAAATGTCGATCAGGGTCGCGCCCACGATGAGAAAACTGGATGCGTCTAGCGTGGGTTTGATCTGGTCGTTCATTCCAGTGCTTTGCGTTCAGCAATAAATTTGGTCTTAACGGTTGCAACATCCGTGTCCGTGACATCTGCAATGACCGAGAGGATCGCTTTCATGTCCGCAAATTGTTCAGTGTCAAATCGCGCCGTGGCCCTTGCAGCCGGGAGCGATTTATCCGCGATAGCAGCCGCATAGTCCACCTCCCATTGATCCACTTGGGCTTGAGTCGGCATCGAACCCGGCCATGCGGTGATCACACCTTCCCTAGTCGAGATTCCCTGAGCATCGCTATTAGCCCACGTTAGTGCCTCTGGAATTTTAGTGGTGACCATTTTATGCCTCTACCTCCGTGATAATAATAAATGACGACATTACACCGCCGAATAGTCTACCAGATGAGACGCCGTTGAAGGTGATGGTGCCCGAATTCATGCCGCCCCCGCGAACCTTGAATGTCGTGGCCGATGTGGTTCCCGCCGTCATCCAATGGGTCATGTATATCGAGTTGATTTTATTTGCAGCCGATTGCCGATAGGCAGTGGCTGCCAAGGCGTTGGCGGTGGTGTCTTGGAAGATGGCACAGGCCATGCTGTCGTCCGACGTTGTCGCCTGATTAACACAGACATCAATCCGCAGTAAATTCGAGGCAGAGGCTGGTGTGACTGCCAGCGTCATCCATTCATTTCCCTCATCATTCTGTGGAACGGTATCGTCAACCGGAAAAACAGTTGAACCAGTAGCGACCGCGCTATCGGTGGTCTGCACGACTTGTAAGACCTTGCCGCCGCTCACCAGATCGAGAATGCCTTGAACCGTATCCTTCTTTTTCGCATTACTGGAACCGACATCGGCAAAAACGATTTCGTCCGACGCGGTGATGGTCGCCGTTGTTGCGCCAGTCACGAATTGTTCCAGCGTGTCTGGCGTTACCACCCGTGCCGTGTCCGTGCCGGTGTTAACTTCTGCCGCTGTTGCGATCTCGACAACGCCGGTCGCGCTTGCTGATGCAGCCTGTTTGATGTTGCCGAAACTGGTCGCCGCTGAAGCGACATCTGATAAATTGTTCGATGCTTCCATATCGCCAGAGCCAACACCATCTGCGCCAGATGGAACAAACGTCAGACCGATGCTGTCACCGTCGCTTATGGTGCCGACAGTCAGGACATGAGTAACGGCGACTTTGGAATAGGTGCTGGCGGACGAAACGCTGCCGGTGACTTTGTAAACCAGAATAGCATTGGTCGTGCCATATGACGCGATGTAGACATAGCCTCGCGCTACCGCGTTGGACACGTCGTCCCAAGTATCCACCCATGCATTGACGCTGACACCACCAGCCTCAACATCATCCACATAAAGTACAGATGCGCTTGAGGGAGTTCCGTGGTTCAACCAGACCTTCCCAGCGCCTTGGTCGGTGTCGGTGGTAGTGCTTTCAAATGCGAACTTGACGCCATTCTCAGGGGCGTTGTTATCGACGTATGCCTTGATGCTTTCGCTGGTTGAGAGCAGGGCGGTGGACGCACCTGACATGGTGTCGGAGTCGAGAACACCGGTCATCGCGCCACCGGTCGCCAAGGTTATCGAGGTGTTGGCTGTCAGTGTTGTACCGGTAATGGCAGCAGCAGATGCCCCGCCGATCACCGCGCCATCGACCGTGCCGCCATTGATATCGATGGTCGTTACCGCGCCTAGATCGGCGCTGGTGCCGCTCAAGTTGAGGCCAGCAAAGCGGGCCTGTGCTAAAGAATAGGTAATGTTCCCCGTGCTGTCTGCCGTCGCCGTGGTCGTCCCAAATCCGAAATAGTCTCCAGACTCATCCCAACCCATGAATACGTTGTCGCCGGTCGAGCCGCGTTCCATAAGAATTCCGAGATCGTTGGCGTTTGATCCAGCGCCAGAATTCAGTTCAATGAGCGGGTCTTTGATCTCGGTATTGGTGGCATCATTCGTCACCGTGGTTCCGTTGACAGTCAGGTTACCGGTGACAGTGAGATCACCAGCGATATCCGTGTTGGCAGTCGTCTGGATGGAGTCAACCCAGAGCTTCAACCACCGAACTCCAGTTGAACCTAGACTATCTGTGCTGTCTGTATCCGACAGGACATCACCACCGTGCGTAGTGGTGCCCATGACGTGCAGTTTTTTGGCTACGCCTAAACCACCGTCCGTATGGATTGAGCCGGTCGTACCACTAGTGGATTCAGTCGTATCGTCAACTGAAATAATGCCTGAAGTGGTTAAGGCACCGGTCAAACCGAGAGTGGCCGCACCGTAATCAAGCAATTTCGTGCCGCCAACTGTCAGACCCAGATTATTAGCTCCGATCCTGTAGTGTCCGCTGTCGGGGTCGTCCGAATAGGAATAAAACGGCAGGGACACAGTGCCGTTGCCACCAAGGAACTGTGCCGCGCTAGTGCTGCTGGTGGTCAGGGACGTACCCGCCGCATTCCACAAGAGGTATGCATTGGCCACAGGCGCTGGTATCTCAGCCGAAGCGCTGCCGGTGTAGCTCAATGGGAAGGAGAAGGATCGATCAATAATCTCCTGCTGCTGCAAGTCTATCATCAACAGCTTATCAAACTGTGTTTCCTGTGTGTCAGCGAAGTACGTGCCTTGGTTCTCAAGGTCAGTCTGCTGCTCCAGCGTCAGTACGCGCTTGATGGTGATGGTCTCTGTGGACGGCAAAGGTGTCACCGTATCAGCCGGATAGACAATCGAACCCGTGGCCGGGAACGAAGTCAAGCTAGTGCTCCAGTTTGTGGCACCAGTTCCCTCTGTCCGTACGGTCTCCACACCGGTAGCCGTCACCGTGGTGACAACGACGAGATCAGTGCTGGCAAAGATTACCAAGGGGCTGAATGAGAACGTGGTGGCTGAGCCGTTACCGGTAGCTGTCACCTTGGTAGTTTGGGATGTTACGGTCATACCGCTTCCTTCTTATTATGCAAAAGTGTACACGTGTACCCTAGAAAAGTCAAGAGTTATAGATTGCCCGAACCACTAACGCCGCTGGATGCTCTCTCGTTCACTTTGCTGAGAGTATATGGTGAGTATCCCATCATGAGAATGATGCCATCCACTACCTCACCATCGAGTGTCTTGACGAGGCCACGTGACATATTGAAGACCGTGCCGATAGGTAGGCCAGTTGCACCGGATAGTGCATTCAGGGACTTATTGATACCCTTGGCCCCATCGATCAGGGCTTCCAAGCTGATGTCTTCTTTGGCCTGATAGAAGGCAAGTAGATCGGTTATCACCCGCAGTGGGTGACGGGTCTCCACCGTGAAGATATCCTCCTTATTCGTGAGCGCACCGATGACCGCATCCAGTACGTCAGCGAATATCAGGATGCCGTTGATTGCGCCATACGTCGCCGCACGTATCTGATCCTCATCATCCCAGTGGAAGGCGTTGGCAGCGTACTGGATCAGGGACGGGATGATGAAGTACATGTACGTGAAGTCTCTCAGGAACTCATTCCAGCCGAGACGGCCACGTGCCTTCTCCACGACGGCGTGATGTATCCCACGCATCAGAGCGTTGGGGGATGACATGAACATGCTCATGATCCGGAAGAACGGATTGCCTCGTTGACCGCCACTAGTCTGATCAGGGTTGGGAGACTGCTGCGTGCGGTTGGCTTGCCTCTGGAATGACTGGATGGCCAGTCTGTGTGCCTCAGCTTCAGGCATCTTTGGATTGTCCCGCAGCAGCATCTTCTTCTTCGCATAGTAGTGGGCAAACCCACCGAGCACGATGGCACCCCTATCCCCTGTCTTGACGTTGGCCATGACAGCCTGAGCGAATGAAGGATTGCGACCAAGCGGGTTCGTGTACTTGTTCCCAATGCCGGCGTGAATGCTGCTGGTCAGGGCTTCAAAGTCCCGATCCAAATTTTTGATACCGCGGAGCTCATAGAATTCTGAGTTCTCTGTCAGGAACCGCCTCGCCTCGTTCGGGTTTTTCGTGAACTTAGCCAGTCCTTCCATGAATAGCTTGGTGTCCACCCCCACCCCCATGGCCGGGAACGACATCCACTGCTTGATCATGATCTGTGGCTTGATCGCAAGCTGGGAGATTGCGAAGTTGCGCATCAGCATCATGAACGCACCCTCGCCAGCCTTGGCGTTCAGGATGCCACGGTCCACGAAGTATTGAACATTCTCCGTCATCACCCGCTTCATGTGCTGGCCATAGATCAACTCGATCTCGTTCAGCGTCTTGCTGTCGAACGTGGCGCTGATGTCACGCACCTTCTCAGCATAGGCGATGAAGTATTCCATCTCTGCTATGTGTGCAACGTAGGTGCTGAAGGCAGTGCGGTTGATCAGCGGCTTCACGCTGCCTGTCCGTGACTTGTGCTGGCCAGCGCCGACCTGACCACGTTGGATCAGGCTGATCAGGAAGTCCTCGTTCGTCTCTCCCTTGGTGTCCAGTATCCTGCGCGTCGGATAGTATATTCCGCCCTTGACCTTATCCAGAAAGACCCCCCACATGCGTGCGTAGACTTCGTTGACGCGAGGCAAGTCATTCTCATACAGGGCCACGAACGCCTCTACCTGAGCCCTCTCTTGCCCGGTCAGTTCATCCCTCATGCGTTTGATGATGGCGTCGGTGTAGGCGTTGCCATCTTTGTGCTTGGCCCGTTCTTCCACGTCAGGGTTCGACAGTGCAGCCACCCTGTCTATGAGCTCGCCACGTCTGAACTTGATCTCCCGACTCTGATTGTCAGAGTGATCGTGCCAGCCGAGGTTCACTTCCGTATCCTCTTGGGACAGGATCAGGTCTTGGAGTTGCTTGGAGTTGATGCCGAGACGGTTCATCATCATGGCTTCCATACGCTTCGCGGCGGATTGCTTGTTCCTCTGGAAGTTATTACTTTCATTGCCCATGTCGTAGTCGTCTTGGACTTGCTCAGCCAGCAGGGGATCGTTCGTGCGCATGAGGCGAGACAGATGGGTCCACCATACGCCCGACCAGTTGGTCCACATGAAATTCTCAACGCCAAGTCCAAAGGTCTGGTACGGGTTGCCCTTCATCTTCTTTGGCTGTCGGATTAGCACCGGCTTTGTACCGGGCTCGAATGTAGGCTGGCCGTCTTCATCCAGAACCGGGTTACCTACGTCATCCACGATAGGAGTGCCTTGCTCGAAGACCGGGTTGCCGTCGTCGTCCAGCTTCTCTCTCACGAGTACCGTGGGATTAAGTGCTTCCCGCCACCGGGCGCGCCTCTCCTCTTGTTGGACGATCAGGTTCAGCTTGCTCTTCTTGTGCGCTGCACTGCCGCCGTCCTTTACTTCCTTGATGGACAGGAGCAGGTCTTCCATATGCGTGCTGTCTACGCTCTCAGGGTTGGCGATCAACTGCATCAGTTGTAGGTTCAGCATATCTGCCGCGGACGGGGTGTCCGTTGGGTTGTTCTCTTTCGCGGCCAGTAGCGCAGACGCCTGTTCTTGCGTTATACCGTCCAGAGCTTTCCGTGCATTCTCCAGCACCTCATGGACGTGAGCACCCAGCTTGCCTATCGGTTTCCCACCAGACTTCTTCGGCCTCGCTCTCTTCAGTTCTTTATCGATGGCATCCCTAATCTGCCTCTTGCGCTGTAACTCGATCTGCACCGTGGCGCGAGCCATCACCTCATCCAGCACCCGGTCAAACTTGGCAGTGCTCTCTCCTGTTTTGGCGTTCACGTCGGGGGCCATGATCTTGTTCCGCAGTATCTTACGCTGCGACTCGATTATGGGGAGCTTGTCGATGATCTTCACGATAGCTTTTTGCTTCGCCTTCAGCGTCTTCGCGGCTTTTACGCCTTCACGGAACCCCTGCCGCGCAGCACGGGTCGCTTCCTTGGTGACCTTGATCCCCAAGTCTTGCAGGACAGACGCCTTGGTCACGATCTTCTTGGGGCGCAACTTCTTTTGGGCCGGGGTCAGCGGAATATCAGCTTGCGTCGTGATCGTAGTGTCGGTGGGAGTCACGTCAAAGAGCGCAGCCACCGGGCCAGAGTTCGACTGGGTGCGGTAACCGGCGTATCCATCCTTCTTGATCAGGTGTTCCATCTGGGACGCGACCAGCCCTTGGAACGCGGCGGTGTTCTGCTGTATCACTTGACCCGCCCGCTTCCGGCGAGCGATAACAGCCTTCGTCGCCCGCGCCCTGATCTTGTCGGGGTCGCCGTCGAAGTCGTACAGGGTGTCGAGCGCGATCCTGCCAGTGTTGGCCACCTCACCCAGACCGCCTTCCTTCTCGAACCCCGGTAACCCAACATAGGTCCGCGCCGGGTAGTTCGGGTCTTTGGATCGGTTGCGCTCACCACCACGTATGTTCTCGTTGGTGCCCTCGAACGCCGGGTCCAACTCCGTAAGCTGCTGGTCGGAGTAGTGCACGAACTGGACGGTGCCGGGCTGAAGCTCCGAGGTCTCGTCAATAGTCTCCTGAAACTCAGGACGCAGCGCAGCCGCTTGACCTTGCGGGATATTAATGTCCTGCTGCTCCTGTATCTTCGCGTTACGTACGTCACGTACCCGCTGGAGCTCACGCTCTAGCTTGTTCAGCGTCTGAATGCTGGGGCTCTCTGATTTTCCCTCCGCTTCAATATTATCCTCAAGGGCCACGATCTCTTTATCCAGCGACTGGACTTCCAGTTCCAAGAACTCTACGCGCCCCGACTTCTGTTCCGCTTCCGAGGTTACCTTGCGCTCCTCAATGCTGTTCAGCAGGGTAGCCATGACTGCTTCTGTCTGGCTATTCATTTTAGCCAGCGTCTGAGCCGCCTTCTCTGGCGTCATGTCATCAATGATGCGCTGCATTAAGCTCCGCTCGTGATCGGTCAGGTCTAGCTTATCAAGCTCAGCCGTCAAGTCAGTCTGCAAGTTCGGATTATTCTTCCAGAGGAAGTCCGCAGCTTCCGAGACCGACTTCTCCCCCGGCTTAGTCTTAATGTGCATAGATAGGATATTATACCCAGCGCTACCCATGATATGCTCAGAGAACGTCGCGATGTCTATCTCCACATCCGTGCCGTTTGTCATACTGTCAGCAATAGTCTCATCGATACCCAGATTTATCAGCGTACCTTCTGGATCATCCGTCCTCTGAACGTAGTCCATCAAGACATCTGCATTGATGAATATGCTCTCGACGCCCTTCTCCTCCAAGACGGCTCTAATATGCTCAGCCGCGAGCTCAGGTGCTCCCTCTCTCAATGGTTCCCCGGTCGTGGCGTCATTCATGGCGTCCAGCGCCGCTTTGGTATTGCGAGAGTTGGCCATCACGTCTGTACCGACACTCACGCCAGCCGACATGAACTTGCCCACCACCGCGCCACCCGCCATTGAGCGCACTATATCCTTGGCGAACTCCTTGGGATCACCAATAATATCCAAGTCCAACTCGTTGCGGATCAGGACTTTCTTCACCACGTCCTGCACTGTCTCTGTTAGCGCTTCAAGGCCCATACCCTTGACACCCGCCTTCGCGGAACGCTTCATGATCTGAGCGAGAGAGTGTCTGATGATCTCTTTCCCAACTTTTGCTTTGATGCCTTTACCTGACATCTTTGACCATAGCTTCAGGGGAAGAGCGCTATCAAGACCAGCCATGAATAGCCCGGCAGTGAATACCGTACCCGGCGCTTCAACATCCTCCCCCATCCCGGCTTTCTTTCCCGCTTCCTTCAGTTCAACCTGAGCCTCACCAGTGGACATGATAAACGAGGGCAGCACTACGCCAATGAGAGTTCCCAGCGTAGTCATAACCGGCAGTGATACGCCAGCGGTAAAGGGAGCAAGAGCCGTGCCGAGAACTGCTCCCCCTTTGGCACCAGCAGCCGCTCCCGCAATTTGAGGTGCGAACTGGACAGCACCCTGAGCTAGAGTGCTCGTCATCCAGTTGGCGAAGTCCGAAGCGCTATCGATTTCGAACAGATCGGTCTCTTTCCCCTTTATATCTTTCTTGGCTTTCCCTAATTCAAGTCTGCCTTTTTCCCCGAATTCGTCAAGGCTTTTAATGCCCGTCAGTTCCCCCGCAGTTTCTATGAAAGCGTAGCCATGCTGTGCCATCATTATACCGGCTTTTGTCAGGGAGCCCCAGAGTGTAATATTGTCAGCGGCTCGCTCTACCTTGGACAGCCCACTGAGATCGCCCCTCGTAAGCTGGGCCACCTTTGGGTCCATCACGACGAACCCTCTGGTAGTCGGGGCATTCTCAGTATCCTTATGCGCCTTGTTGATCGTGGCTTGATCCTGTGTGATCTGCCGGTTGTCATTCGTGGTCGTACCTATGGGGAGCCCAGCCGCACGCTCATACTTATAGTCCTTCAGTAACTGAGCAGCGTCTTTATCTTGAGGCTGTAGCAGATTGTTCTCAAAGACAGCATCGTCCGCCAGAGCAGACGGTGGCGGAACCAGAACAGATGGTGGTGGAGCCAGAGCCTGTGCAGGATCGAGAGCTTGTTTACGCTCAAGAACCTCAGCCTCTTGATCCTCTTTATCAAGCAGCGCTTCCATTGCTTCTGAAGATATAACCATTATCTACCGGTTTTCGCTAAAGGTGATCCACCTATTATAAACATTTCAACTCGCTTAACGAATTCAGCAGCCGTGCCACTGCCAGACTTATTGTAATGCTTTTTCCAATACGCACCCTGCGCTTTAAGTAGCGCTGGCAGCGAGCCCGGTATATTCATTAGGAATAGCCGCACAGCTATGGCCCCGATCAATGGTATATCCAAATCATCGAACTTGACTTTCTTCCAGTCAATACCAAATTCATCTTCTATTATCTTCCATTTGGCGGGAAGACCCGGATGAGCATCAATGTCTTGTGTGTCATCAAAGCCAGCCGGATCAAGCTGCCACATGCTGCTGCCACCACTGATATCTTTGCCGGCCTTGTTCTTGAGACGTTTACGGTACGTACTATCATCTCCCCCCATTTTGCTCTCAGCAATAGCTATGTGTTCCAAGAAACTTGTGGTCGCATCTATATCGCCTCCGGGGAATACGCTGACTACAGCCTTAATCGCAGCGGCCACTACATCCTTACCAGTTCCTTTTGAGGTGAGTAACAGTTTTAAATCTTGGGGCGAAGAAGAAAAACTTTTCACCAATTTTGCTTGATCTAATACAAACTCTCGATCACTTGTTTTTTTATACACATCAGTGCGTGGCCCCATCAGCCGCTGTACAGCAGCCACATCACCGGGTTCCGGCATCGCCGCGATCTCAGGTACATCAACAGCCGGAGCCGCAGCCTTAGTCGTAGACATCATTTCAGCCGTAGCCTCAGCCTCAGCCGCAACAGCAGCCGGAGACGGCTCAATCGGTAGCCCTAGCTCCTTCAGTTCTTTAAGCTCGTCTAACATAATATCCAGCTTATTCTTAACCTTTTTCTTTTTCGGTTCATCCACGGGGATATTAGGAGCGATATCTTTCTTCACCTCTTTTAGCTTCTTAATCAGTTTGCGGGCAGCGGTCTTCTTCTTCCTCAGCCATAGGGGCGTCTTGCCTCTATCACTTACCTCCTCCTTTTTAGCCTCAGCAGCAGCAATCGTTACCTGTTCATCAATTTGTGTAGCTATAGCGATTAGATCATCTATTTTTCCGGTAACTTCCGGTGCGGGAGCCTCACCGGGAGTACCCAGAAGATCATCTATAAGTTTCTTGGCTTCTTCCGCTTCTTTCACAGGTTGCGTCAACTTCAACACTAACTTTTCTGTCGCAGCCCTCGCTTTAGTCGTAGCAGCAGCCTCAGCAGCAGCCTCAGCAGCAGCTTTAGCAGCAGCCTCAGCAGCAGCTTTAGTAGCAGCTTTAGTAGCAGCCTTAGTAGCAACATCAGCCACAGTAGCCGCAGTAATGGGAGCTTCCTTCGTAAACGACATCATTTCAGCCGTAGCCGAAGCCTCAATTCGGGCAATCCTAGCAGCCCTCTTTTGCGCCTCAAACTGCCTTAGTATCTCTCGCCTGACCGTAACCCTAGTCGGTATCCGATCAGAATTCTCAATTATGGTGATAGCGTTTGTTATCTCTTCGAATTCTAATTCACGACCGATTTGGTTTAACAGTGTATCCTTCACACCGTTGTACATATATCTATTGAGTTGCTTGTTTCTCTCATTATCAGCGTACGATAAGAACATGAGATCGTGCTTGTCTTCTTCTGATCTATATGCATCAACGCCCCATAATTTCATATCCGAACGCCACTTATCGTCCGTCGTGCCATCATCATGATATCCGTATATCAGACTCCCCTCTCTTCGCGCGTTGCGGGACGCCTCCAGCAAGTCTGAGTCAGAAAGAACTACACCGAGTTTTGCCAGTCGAGCAGCGTGCTCAAGAACACGGCCCATAACGATAGCTTTTTCATCATGAGCATCTTTCATTGACTGCGGGAATGATTTAAAGACAGCGCTCCTTATACGTTTCATTGTCTGCTGGCTCTCAAGGGATTTCTTACGGTCCTTAGCAGCCGCTGCATCGGATTTATTTGCCGCATTGGTATCCTGTGCTGTCATAACTTGCTGCATAGTCTGAAGTTGCTCAGCCTCTCCGGGTCCAAGACCCTTAATATTTTCGAGTAATGTGAAGTCTATAGAAAGAAAACCATCCCTAGCTTTTTCAGCCTCTGGTCCTTCTCCTGAAGCCATTATCCAAAGTTGCCTATAGCCGGCATTGCGAGCTCCATTCTTGACTCGACCAATGCCTCTACTGTTAAGCAGCAGAAGCTCCAGCGCTGCCTTCATCTCCTTTGGATACTTATTGAGGTGCTGTTGCATTTCTGGAGCTAACTCAGCAAATGTTTTAGGCCGCTTACCTATTTCACCCCCCGTGAGCACTTGTGCGATACTTTCCTGCATCTCCGTTTTAGCTATCCTCTGATCCCGCGCTTCAGCCGCAAATCGAAGGCTAATCATAGTCTTCATTTTATCGCGCACTTTCTGAGTCAGGCCAGCATTCTCCACGTACGATTTGGTATAGTTGAGTAGCTGAGTCTCTGTGGCATCAGGAAATGCTAATTTCAGGTAATCGACACCTTGTTGCGCCGCCTTACCCTCCAAGGATAGCTTAATTTTGGCGATATAATCGTCTCTGGTCTTGGTATTGATGTGGCCCTGCGAGACGGTATAATCCAGTATCGCCTTAGCCGTAGCAGGATCGTTAGCGTCTATCTGCCGATCCAAAATCGTGGAAACGATCTTGCTCATCATAGTCTGTATCTGGGTTTTCGCTATCGCGCCTTGCGGATCGGGATGCGACTGGTCAACACTCTCCCCCTCATCATTAAGGTTATCAACGTCAGGGTTATCTATGTTACCAAGCGTACGATCAATCTGAGCCATCTTCATGTTGATCAACGCCGCTGCGTTGGCCTTGTAATTCATAAACGCTTCAGGACTGGCATCACCAGCGGGGTTGGATATAGTCATGTATCTGGCCATTTCCAACATCTTGGCCTCTTCAGCCGCTATGTCGGCCTTCTCCCCCTCTCGTATCGAATGAGCCGAGACGTTGAAGAGCATGTTATTATGCTGAGCCTGTGATCTTATGTCCCAGTCCCGCGCAGCATCACTACCGGGTGCAAACGTAGCCAAGATCGATAGGCGCTCTCGCATGTCCTCAGAGATGTAGCTATTGCGGGTTTGGAGAGCGTTTGCACCTAGCTGCTTGGTGTATCCTTTGTCTCCGACTTGCTGATCTATCTGAAATCTCTTGTACCGGGTATCGGCAATATCGGACTGGCGCTTATTGTCGATCTTCTGCTGCTTGTCCTGAGCAACCTCTATCTCTTTCGCGGTAATACCAATTGTCTCGCCAAAGTCCGCAAGAGCCTGACCGGCAGCAGTCTGCCCTGACTGGGAACCACGGTCGAATTTCGGTGCAGCGATGTTAGTTTCCGGGGCCACGCCAATACTACTCACTCGGGGAAAGCCGAACCTACCGCCGCTTTGTACTCTAATAGCCATTAGAATGCTCCTAGCGTACTAACGTCTTGGTTAAAAGCTGACGGGGTACTGGACGTGCTGCTAAATCCTAGGTCGGTCCAACTCTTGCCACCGACTGCTTTACCACCCGTACGAAAAGCTGAGCTAATGCTCTTCAAATTCTGCGCCGTGTTCTTGGCAGCAGTGGATATATTCGACTCCCTGTTCTCAAGCATTGCGAGTTGAATACCCGATTCTATATTCCCGATCTTGATATCCGACTGCCTAAGCCGCAGCAAGCTATCGTGATCGGACACGAGCGATGCAAATTTTGCGTTGCCAGCTTGCTCCTGCTTGAGGGCCAAGTGGCTACTACCCAATTCATTAAGCAAAACGCCGTTCCCTGCACTGTAAATATCTATGAGCCCTTGCTCCTTCAAGTTTTCGTCAGCTATTATGCCCCTGCGTACCACCTGCTTATCGACCTCATCTTTCTTCCTCATCTCCTCGTTCGTGATATTGTAGCGCATCTGACGCACACGTACTTCGTGCGCCTGATTGGCCACAGCCTGAGCACGATTCCTAGCATTATTCGCGGCCATGCCACCGATGACACTGACCGCCGCTGATATCCCCATCATCGCTACTGTTGGGCTACACATTTCTACACTCCATTGTAAACTTGTGGAACGGCCTCTGGAGTATTCCGTACGGCGCTGCTTCTTCAAGTTCGAAGCCCAGCCACTGTAACCAGCGCTTGGCCTCTATGTTTCGCTCGTCTACATAATTAACAAGCTGTCCGAATTCCTTCCGCATGGCCGCGATGAACTTCTTGTTCTCACGCAGGAAGCGCCGGGCATGGACGGTGATCAAATCCGACGCCAGCAACCACGGCATCCCCGCATCCCCCAGCACGCTCAGTTGGATAACTCCGTACATGCATACCACCTTCTTATCAGCCAGCCCAGCCCACACTTCTCCACGGGATTCCAGTACGCCGCGAAGAGCTTCCTTCGGTGTCTTCAGGTGACTGGCCATAATCTCCATCTTATCGGCCTCACGCATGGTACGCTGTAGTTCATATGCGTGCTTCTTTTTGCCCTTTACGATCTCATACTTGGTCATCTAATCCCCACTTCAATGTTGGGAATAACCGCCAACAACGTGAAGGGAAGTGGATTTTTCTGTCTCATAAAAAGCCGCCCGTTCGAGTTCCAAGCCGGCTTCAATACAATCTCCGCGTCCCCCGTTAACATCGCTGTAGGTTCTCCAATATTCTCGCTTGCATTTCGCTGCTTCCACTCTATAAGTAGATCAGAAGTTGGTCCAATTAGCAACCCCCTACTTTTCTCCAGCCGCACGACAACCTTCGCGATCTTCTTGGGCTGGCCTTGGACCGTGCCGCCAGTCGGGGCCTCGACATCCAGCGTCTCCACGTCACTGATATACTTCAGACCCACGTGTACCCGACTGGCCTTCCTCGTCAGCGTGATACTGCCCCCGCTTACAGTCTTACTGGTGTCCACTGCCCCGTCCACAAGCATGACCACACTCTCGCCCTCAAGGTGGTTGAGTCCGGAGATGGTGCTTACGGCCTTACGGGCCTTCCCTCCAGATACATACGCCGCGAAGCCAGAGCCGTCAGTAGCGTGAAATATGTTCCCTCCATTGGTATACGCGGTGAATCCTGATGTATTAACCGAAGCGCCAGCCGCAGTATTCAGTTGGAATGTGTCGGTAGTCTTATTCGCCACCTTATAGACATTGTTATTCGCCTCTGTCATGCCACTTATGCCGTTGAGACAAATAATATCCCCATTAGCAAAACCGTGAGCAGGAGCAGTAACCACCCCCGGAGTAGCCCTTGTAATAGCCGTAATCGGCTTTCCACTTTCATTTGAAAATAGAGTAAAAGTATTAGCTGTTTTGTCAGCGATAAAGTACCGCCGACCGTTAAGTTGATCAGGGTTTGTTTCATTATCCAGACTATCAAATGCTGGCGTCCACTGTATATCGGAGATATCTATCTCGTCTCCATCAGAGAAGCCATGGGATGTGGCCGTGACCACGACAGGATCAGCCGCAGTAGAACCGGATATAGTCAATGGCACGTCATACGTCAGTCCACTATCCACGAAGAACGCATCGCGTACATCAGTAAAGCGCCGGTCTTGCAGCTTCTCAATAAAGCGCACCGTATTGCCATTGATAATACGTTTGACCACAAAGTAAGGGCGGACATCAATAGCGGTAGAGGATGGGCGTATCGCTGCGGTCCACTCGAATTCACCATCTGTATCCCATTGCGCCCACGCCAGTACCTCTTGATCAGCCTCGAACGTCATGGTCGCTGCATTGCCATCAGAGCGTACGAAGTACATTATAGGATCAGGCGTCTTGGCAAACGCCCAACTGGAGATGGTATACGTCTCGAAGATGTGGGGCGAGAGCAGCGTCATGTCGATGCCGGTGAACTTATCCTTGACCAGATCAAACGACATCGTACGCACATGCGTAAGGTTCTCCTGCACGAACAGGATATCCCCACCAATAGTGACAGGCTTCAGATGAGAACTACCCCACTCTGTCTGGGGTTCCTGTCTAATCGTTTCCGCAGCGAAGCCTTGGTTATCGCCGGAGTTCACACGCCATTCTGATACGTCCGTGAAGATCATCAGATCGGTGCCGCCTACGAAGTGCCTGATCTCGTTAACTTGCCTAGATGAAAGAGTAGCCGCTATTGCGTCTGACGCCTTGCTTGGCAAGGCACGGGTGAAATTGGACTGGTTGCCTGTTTGACTGTACTCGCTAGTGTCTGGGTTATTGATGGAGCCGCCGAACACCCGTCTCTGCTGATAGTATCCAACTGCGCCGGGGTAATCGTTTGCGAAAAGAAAGGGAGTTCTAGCTGTAGGGGGTGAGATGCCAAGATCAGTCTCCTTCAAGGCAGGGGTGTTATCATCATACGTTAGTTCAGAAGTCTCGTCGAGGAACCCATAGCGACCGGAGCCGCCCTTAGCCCGGTAGATCGTATACTTGACCGCACCCGGTACTGCCGCCCATGTAATCGAGTTATCAGGTATCGTGGTGCCGATAGGTGAAGCTAGTGTCCCAGTACCGTCGAATAGGGCACGACACGTGTTGGACCCGCCAGTGCTCTCGTCCGTATAGGTCGACCCATCTTCCCCGTTGAGCGTGAATACGTTTGCATCAGTCTTGCTGATCTGAAAGCGCCGGTTATTGAGCTCTGTCATCTCTGTCAGGCCACTGATCTCTACCTCATCACCATCAGTAAGGCCGTGGCTCGTGATAGTTACGGCTACCGGGTTGGTATTATTGGTAGAGGCTATAGTAAGACCAGTATTATTGACACCAGCGAGGCTTTCCTCAAACGTCTCGGCCTTGATAGCCGTTACCTTGTACTTCCAATACTCTCCATTGTTAGCTCCGTTGACGGAAACTGCAACCGCTGTCGGATCAGCTAGGGAAGGCGCGAAGGTAGGCTCAGTTATCGTCCATGCGTTATGATCTGTCCGCGTGATCTCCCGCACAGAGTAGCTGTTGTGTGTGACCGTTAGAGTATCAGCGCTTTGGGTCCACTTGAGTTTTTTAAGGTCAGCCGCCGCCCACGGTGTAGCGATCTCGTAGACCTTGCCGGCAGTACCAGCGCTGGAGTACGTGGTATACGCGCTGCTGTCGATCCCGGTCGCACCACCATCGTACACGCTGGTGAGTTCAGCCGTTGTGGAAGTCTTATTGGCCACTTGAAACCAGCGACCGTTGAGTTCCGTCATCCCCACGACGCCCTCTATATAGATATGATCCCCGTTAGACCAGCCATGTGTTCCAGCCGTAATAACACAGGGATTGGCCTTGGTCGCAGCGGTAATAGTATCGGTCGCCTCAAGCACCTGTGCATCGTTGCGGATAAACCTCATATACTGGTTGCCCAGTTCAAGGATGTACGTGTCCGTGCTCTTGAACTGGAAGTCTATCATGACAGGCTGGATCGTATGATCCTTGACAGGGCAGATGAACTGAAGACCGGGCCGGTTGCTCATGCCGCCATGATTATGCACATACATATTCCGAGCAGAGCGAACTCCAATAGTGTACGCAGCCGTATCCACGCGGCCATACAGCGCCGGGCCGAGTTCACCCTTCGCGAATGACGGCTGGATAAAAGTGGTCATTGACGACCCCTAATCCAAGGCGCATCTCGCGGTGCTGGTGACTTCTCCTCATTTGCGTTGAGTGACGGAGCGACCCGTGACATATTTATGAAGTTGTCAGTCAGGTTATTTTTCAGATCACCCTTACCGGTGAGCGTGAATACTATATGGGTGGCCAGCGCAAGTGAGAGCATCTCGACAAAGAAAGGGCTGAACACGTTGGTGTCTTCCTGATCGAACGTGTATACCGCAACTGCTTCGTCGAGGTCCGTAAGAATGGTCTTACCCGTGTTGCTATCATCCATCTCGATTTCGAATGGTGTGATATCGGCCACATCTCCGGATGGATTCTGGAGGCGTCGGATCATCACACAGTCAGACGGGTACTGATACCGGTACGCCCAGACGCCCGAAGGAGGATCATCCGCGTGTGTGACCAGAGTCAGGCGTTTGCGGGCAAAGTTCCAGTTGTTTGCTTCAAGGGTCTGAGTGCGGCTGAAGTCGTACCAGATATCACAGGCTTGAGCTTCGGCGCTGGCCTCAGATAGACTTTCTATACTGGAGTTGGCACCGATATGGGACAGGGCCATGTTGCATATTTTGACTACGGATAATGTATGGCTCACGTCCGTCTCCTAAAAGGGTAAAGGGGGGAAACTTGGGTACACGTGTACCCAAGTACCTAAGTCTTAACTCACTGAGCAAACCGCGTAAAAGTATATATTTTATGCAGCATATGCGTCCTTCTTACTTCTCTGAAATTTGGTTCCATCTTCATTTTCCCACCAACCGCCGCCGAGCGGTTTCGGGAAGGCTTCGACTGGGAGATCATCCTCAGTCGTAGTTTCGTTCGGAGACTTGGCAATAAGAGCTTCTAGATTGGCGATGCGCTGTTCAGCCAGATCGGCACGAGCCTTTTCGTTGGCCAGTTCCATACTGTCCGCATTCGACCGAAAGACATCACCAGCAAGAAGCTCGTCATGTTCCGCGGCAGTTGCGGCTGTCCACCCGTCAGGGAGGATCACACTGTTGGACGGAAGGTGCTTACGTAAACCCTCCGGTACATCATAACATACGCCTTGTTGGAAACGCTTACGTCCAAACCCCGGCACACGAAAAGTCTCTTTGAAGTCTACAATCATGTTTTCTTTCTCCGTCGAGAAGAGTGGGTACACGTGTACCCACCCTAGCTCAATCAGTTAGTTAGTTGCGTCAGCGTAAGAGGTCCAAGACGCCGGGGGATCATACGTCAGGAACGCATTAATCGCTCCCGCAGTAAGAGCCGCGACGGCAGTGACCTGCTCGACACCAATGTAACGCTCGTACGGCACACCGGCTTGCATCGGCACGGGGATAATCATCTGAAATCCCTTAACCAAAGTGGCCACCGCAATTGCATCGGTGATAAGATGGATGGTTTCAGAACCATCGGCAGCGATAGCGGCTACGCTATCGGAAGCCAACTGGAACTGTACAGTGGCCGAGCCGCCAGAAGTGGCGGTAGTGGACACTTGAATAACCATATACATTTGTTTAGACTGGCCAATATCGCGTGCGACCGTTAAGTCCATCACATCACCAACCAGATAAGTTCCTGCGCCACCAGTATTAAGAGCCGTGGCATCGCAGAATTCAGCGCGTTCGTCCAAGATCATCGGATTATTTCCTTTCTTTCCGATTAGGTCAGGGCAGCTTCGTCACCCGCGAGAGCGTCAACACGACGCATCGGGATACCGTGGAAGCTCTCGACCAATTTACCACCGACCATATCAGTCGTCAGCGTGGAGCCCTGAACTGCCGCAGCGGTCTGGCGACCAACCCACGTCAGTATGTCGCGGGACATGTAGAACGCCGGTCGTCCCATACTCAAGTTCGGCACCAAACGCATAGCTTGGAACATGAGATCGGGGATATGAGCGCCACTAGAGAAGGCACCTGAAGTATAGGTAGCCGACAGGAGAGACCTATCGATGTTGGCGATGCGAACGATATAGCGCCAGTCGCGAACCGTGAGGCCAGCGTCCCAGCGATAGTGCGTCCGGTACGCTTCCATACGACCGGTATTCGAACCGTCAGAGGCGTCTTCCAGCGTCACCTGACCCTTGTCGGTCATCTGAAGACCGGCAGTAGAGCCTTTGGGGATGATACCGTGGCAAGTATTTGGACCCCAGACAACAAGCCAGATGCTGGCGTTATCCGAGCCCGAGCCAGCACCGTTGATGATATTATCACTGTTCTCGTCAGAGGAGAGATTGGCGAAGCGGGGTGCGAGGCCGGTGAAGGCTTCGGGCTCCGTGCTTTCATCTCCGAAGAACAGGGTATCAACGATTTCTTGGTTCATGCCCTCGATATGTGGCTTGTCTTCCTGAAGTCGGAAGGCAGCGGTGTTTCCGTTGAGATCGGCAAGCGCCTTATCAACTTCAGCGTACGCTTCCAGCATACCGGTATTGTCCGTGACTTGGACGGTAGTGGACTTGTTGGGCTGCACGCCACCATACAGCTTGCGCCATGTGGGAGCAGGAATGCCCGAACGTATTGTAGTCTTGTGGCCGGTCGGCAGATTGCCTTCCACCCAACTCATGTCAGCGAGCACCTCGTTCGTTTCATTGAGGATTTCGACAACCGTTGAGATTTTCCCATCCGGATCACTGACGTTTGCCAGATCAAGCAGAGTGGGGTTCTGTACACTCAAAGTAGCCATGGGGATTATTCCTTCTTGTGGCTGTGGATATTAGGATTACGCCCCCTGATCGGGGTACATTGTTTCGGCAGCGGTCTTCGGTGTAGAACCGCGAGCCTTGCCGACAGCTACGTTATCCTCTTTCATTGCGCTACCCATGCGATAGAAAGCACGGATAATCTCAGGATGGTTTCCCACCCCCGTCTCGTTCAACGCATCCATCAAATCATTGCCGCCTATCTCACGGACAGCAAACCTTGCGGTATTGATGCTCTCGTCGTATTTGCCTTTGCCGAATTCTTCGTCGGCTACACCAGCTTTACGCCAAGTCTCTTGCGTCTGTTCCCACTGATCCAAGGAGCTCTGGTACGCACTTTCTTGCTCTTTCACTCGCATATCTACAAGTTGCTGAGCTTGCGATTGCGACAAGTTCATCTCCTTTGCTTTGGGTAGGAATTCCGCAAGGGCATCCTTATCCAAGGCCACACCGTCAGGCAGTGTGAAGTCAGCGTATTCTGAAGGGGCCGCATCCTGTGCGTCAGCTTTGCTGTCCGCATCTGCGTCTTTGGCCTTGTCTTCCACCATCGCTTCCGCGATGGCTTCGTCTGCCGTTTTACCGGCATCTTGATCATCAGAACCGCCAAGCACTGATGTATTCTGGGCTTCTTCCGTCTCATCTGCCCCGTCGAAGATTTCTTCCGCCATTAGTTCTTCTCCTTGGTTACACGTGTAACCTCTTCTTGTGTCATGACCGGGATAGCCTTTGGGTTAGCCTGATCAATTTCTGCAAGGAGCCACAATCCAATATCCCTCTTTCCCAATTGCCGAAAAGTTTCAAGTTCGTGCGTCACTCCTGCTTCGTATATACCACAAAACGCAATCAAACGCCAGAGGAAAGATCGCCCTTCGTAGGTCGAGAGTATCTTTTCTAACTCATAGAGTTCAGTCTCTCTTCGCAGATCACGTTGCTTCTTGCGCTTCTTGACCTGTTTCTCATCGCTCGTATCGTATACTTCCTTATCCATCCCCTATATCCTCTATCTTAATTGCGGGAAGCGCTCACTGTGGAGAACCATCATGCTTCACTCTCCGGCAGAGGTTCACCACCACCACCACCACCGGCCAGACGAGCAGCTATAGTATCACCACCCAGATCAAGATCAGCAATTTGGCCAGCCGCGCCAGCCGTTTGTCCAGCCGCTTGCACAACCGGTGCCATCTTGGACGCCATCTCTGCCATCTGCGCTTGCTGAGCCTGTTGCTGCTCTTGCTGTCTCTCTGCTGCTATGGCCTCATCTTCGGAGATCAGGTTTGGTGGAGTGCCTATGAGAGTAGCATATTCTTCGATAGCCTTATCTGCATCGAACTTCTTACCATCGGACATGCCCGCTTGCATGAGTCCTCCGACAAACTGAGACAGACGGTCGATGGACTTGGTATCCACTGCTCGTTGCGCCTGTGCCAGACTGGAGATATATTCGATCTCCAATTCCTGATCTTCCAACTCAGGGGGAGCCGGGGTAAGAAGTTCTTCTTTCATCATGCGCTTGAAGGTATTGCTGATCATTCTGTCAGCAAAGTCAATCTGCATCCGTTCTAGCACAGGGCCAAGCTGGAGAAGACGCTCAGCGTTTCGCTCACTAAGCTCCAACTCATTCCGGGGTTGGACACCTTCCATATTTGAGATGGCCAAGAACAGGTCTACGAAGAAGGCATTGTTGATACGCCTTTCAGTCGCAGCGATATCCTCTTTCAATTCATGCAGTGGTAAGTTCACCTGATAAACAGGTTCCAGCTTATTTCTTGTCGGGTCGCCGCTGTATATATTGAGACTACCGGGTAGGGTAGATACATTGACATTCTTGAGTGAGGGTGGCCCAGTCAATGGCGGGTTAACCATTTTCTGAATGCCCATGGCTTTTTGCTTCTCTGAAACCTGAAGGCCACGTATATCACCAAGAGCCACCATGCCGGGGCAGTCCGTGCCGTATACATCCTCGCCGGTAAGACCCCAGCGCGGAGCGTAGATCGGGAAGTCGTCGAATCCGGAGATACTCAGATACTTATTTCGATCTTCTCCTCGGCTATGTGGTTCATACCGTACTGAGCAGAACTGCTTGTTCTTAGCGAACATACCGCCGGGGATGAAATCTTGATTCTCTTCAATCATCTGCACGACCGGGAACCATGAGTGCTTGCCGGTACGCAGCGCTTCTTTCACCTCGACGCTGATGTTTTCCACGCCAAACTTCATCGCCATCTGCTCCGCGGTCATCTGGTATTCGTGGGCGAAGGTGTTGATTTCGGCCTTATCATTCTGTCCTATCATGTAGCTGCCAACTGTGTGCGTGGCGAAGCGCGTGACAGTTTCATCGTCATCCATTTGCGCCATGGCACCCGTACCGAACAGCAAGAGCTCTCCGATCATCGTAGGAGCCATAGTATATAGATTGGATCGATTGAACACAGATCGCATACGTGCGGCTGTATCGTGTAGCCAGTTCTGCACCGGCTTGAACTTACGCATCTCGCGATCGGGAGGACCGAAGGCAAACCACGGACGCGTAGGAGCCATCACGCCAGCGAACATGCCAGCCTGTGCCGTATTATGTGCCTGTGTTCCGGCAGAATTGATGATCGAATTATGGACCTTAGTCCCGTCGTTTACCTTACCTCTAATCTCAAATCGACCGCGGCGGGGCTTTACGAAGGTAGACAGGTCTTTATAATGCGAGATGAAACTCTCTCGCTCAATCTTCAACTGTGCCAGATGGCGATCGAGTCTATCACGCCTTATCTGGTCTGCCATATCAGGCTTTCCCTAACTTATCCGTCTTCGTCCCCAGCACGTTCTTTTTGGCATCAGCCATCTCGCTCTTTTCTGCTGCATCAGCGAACCTAGCGCGTGTCTCAGCATCTGTCTCCTTGCGTTCTTCATCGGTAAGTTTTACCGACGCCATTTGCACTGGCTGCGGGGGGTACGGCATATAAACCTGTTGCGGAGGATTATTATTACCCATGCACATATCAACTTCCTAACTTAGTTTTGGGACTATACTTATTAGGCCCGGTTTTAATTTCAGCACCGCCTCTGGGAGTACGATCGAGAGCGGCATCACGTGCGGATAATCGTGTAGCAAACGCCTTATCATCCGCAGTCTTCTGGCGCTTGTCAGAACCAGAAGGATCAAGGAACTTGGCAAGCTGAACATTATCCTTTGCTACCTTGTCAGCGACAATGCTTTCGGGGGAGCCTATCCGCCCGATTATATTGTCACCGAAGATAGCTCTACTAGGATTGATCAACTGGGCTATGCCACCGCTATTACCCATGCACATATTAAGCTCCCAGAGCGGTCTTTTTAGCACTCGTCGCTTCACTAGTCAAGCCCTGCGATGTAGTTCCTATATTGCTCTCGCGGCCAACCGCTAGTTGAGCAATCTGTCGTTCGCGCTTGCGAGCATTGATGATTTGCTCAGCTTCCTGCCCCGGTGTCGGGGGGATAGGGGGCGGGGGCGGGGGCGGTGGTAGGGGTGCTGGTGCGGGTGCTGCTCCCATACACATTATAATTCTCCATATTCTAGGGGGTCATAGTCGTGGACGCACATGGTGGGTGCATTAGAAACCCCCATGGGTTTGGTACGCATCTCCACCGGCATTGCAAATGTTAGTGCCAGAGAATCCGCGATATCAGGAGAGGTGGCCCCACGAGCCTCCATATCCTTTTTCGTTTCGAGATGAATTTTATTACCCATCAAGGTGTACCCGAATTCGCGCTGGGTAAGGTCGCGTTTGAGGTCGAGTCCGTTTCGTTCGTTATCGGCTGGTAGGCATAGCCGGGGGAGCGCATCTCGTAGATTACCCCACATTTCGTCGGAGCGATAGCGATACGTGTGCGGAGCCGTGACAGGCTTTGAGCCAAACTGTACCTCAATCGGATCGTACCCAAGAGAGGCAAGCTGATCCACAACGCCACCACCAACGCCGCCGCCATCAACAAATAGTCCATCGTAATTCATCCCCCGCGAACGGAAGTCCCTAATCATTTCAATGACTTGTCCAACTACTTGAACGGTATCCATTCCTTGGAATCTCTGTGCTGGCCATGTTCTGGCATCCATTCCAATTCGTGGATAGATTACAGTCTCATTCTGACCAAATCGTGCAACATCAACCCCGATAAGCAAGGGATCAAATCTTTGCTGCGGAGGTAGCTCTCTGTGCTGTGCCTCTGTAACGAGTTCTGAGCGGATGAACTGCAAGTTACCGGCGCTGGGAAACATTCCCCTGACGCGGACTTTGAAGAAATCACTGTCTTCCCCATAATCTTCTTTCCACTCCTCTATTCGCTTCTTGTTGGTGATGGCCACCTCTCGACTATCAATGCAACGCACCCGATAACGATGGCGAAGCCGCCCTGCACACTCTTCAAAGAAACGCCCAGAGTTTCGTGTGGGGTTGCCAAAGTCAAATACCATAGGCTCCCCATCAGTGGTCCCACCCTCACGCACCTCAAAGATTTTATCGGGGACGGCGGATGCTTCGTCAAAGATATAAAACGAAGTCGAGGATGCGGCGTGTTGTCCAGCAAATGCTTCACTGTTTTCTTCCCTGCAAGTTTGAGCATCACATCTCCAGCTTTCCTTATGATCCTTATGTGCTAGGTTCATCGCACCTCGCCCAGCATTGTACGTGAACCAATGCTCAGTCATAGACAGCTTGTGCCATTTTCCTACCTCAGCCCACGTCTTGGTCTTTAGCTGCTCTGCTGTATTCGCTGTTATCGTGCCTTTCGAGAATGGGCGTGTGTCGAGGATGAATTTTACAAGCCAAGCCACCATAACCGACTTTCCAATTCCATGACCCGAGGAGGTGGCCATGTAGATCGGGTCTACTGCATCCTTGCCATTGAATTTATTAGCTAGGATTTGATCCCGTATCTCATCCAAGAACTCACACGCCCATATATCGGGGCCGTACTTACAGGTCGGGAACCGGGAGGCGTATGGTTCTTGCAACTCGACTTGCTGTATCGGCTGATACGTAGACCACGGAAACATGTACATCACGTAGCCCAAGGGGTCTGCTATGAAAGAACTTATGTCTTCCGCAAGCATGTCGTCTGGGGTTTTGGTTACACGTGTAGCCATTATTCCGCTTTTTTTAGTTAGTGGATTGTGTTTTCGACTTCGCGGTCTTTTTCCGCCTTAGCGTACGCTTGTTCTCTACCGGCCTGAATACGCTCAGCCAGCGATCCTACTATCTCAACCTTATCATGGAAGAAGCCGAGGTGTCGGCCAAGAGCCATGAGAGCCGCTTGTTCGTCAGGCGTCTTGATCTTGAATTTCTTGACCTTCTTTGCGTTCTTTCCCCGGCCTTCTGTATAGAAATCAACCCCAAGCTCCTGTATTAGCGCTAGATCATCCTTCGTTGCACCAGTGAAGTCCCATGAGAGAGACCCATCCTCTTCGATCTTCTTAAAACGGGCGAGAGTATCACCCGCCGTAGCCTGACGCAGAAAGCGCCGGATGAGCCAGTCCTGTGTAAGCTGAAACTTCTTTGCGAGCTTCTTCTGCCGGAGCTTGATTTCCTTCTGCACATCTTCCCTGTCAAACACCTTGGCCGCGAAGTTGTTCGCCGTACTTTCGGCGTATCCGGCGCTCAGCAGTGCTTCCTTCTTGCTGAAGCCGTTGTCGAAGTAATAATCCAACACTAGGTGGTGCTTAGGGTCTAAAGGTTTGGCCATTCATTCCTCGCGTCCCCGGAGAATAAAAGGGGTTTTTTATATAGCGATCCTCCTGCTCGCTGAAACACCACTTGGGTGCTATAGTGAAGCGATCAGGGCCGGGGAAGAAACCCGATCAGCGTCCACGTATCAATATATCCTGAGTTTCTATGAATAGTCAAGCGATTATTTCATGATAATAGTTATAATAGATAAAAATCGGGGAATTGCTGGAGATATACTGTAGCGATCTGGGGGGTAGGGAGGGAGTTCGGGGCGGCGTACCCCCGAAGTCGCTTCTGAGGAAGGGCCACCCCCCTTCGCCCCGGCTCCCTCATACCAGCCAGCACGGGCAGCGCCGGGCAGCATGGTTACACGTGTAACCAGCACGGGCAGCGTGGGCAGCGTGGGCAGCGTGGGCAGCGTGGGCAGCGTGGGCAGCGTGGGCAGCACGGGCAGCACGGGCAGCACGGGCAGCACGGGCAGCACGGGCAGCACGGGCAGCGCCGGGCAGCACGGGCAGCATGGTTACACATGTAACCGTTCCCGCGTTTTACGGGGAGCACGTGCGCTACCGGGGAAGGCTCATGCTAGACAATCAAACACAACAAAATGGTTACACGTGTAACCGCCGATTGCGCTTGCGCCGCCGGGCTATCTATGCGCATAATGACTTCGCCACCGGATGTTCCGGGGGTTGCCCCATGGGCATAATCGAATTGAGGAGAAGACACTATGGCGAAAGTAACCAAAGCGACCAAAGCAAAAACCATCAAGGCCGCCAAAGGCCGCAATAAAAAGCTGGCCACGCAAAAGGCTGACAACAAAAGAGCCAAGGCAAGAGCGCTCATGGCCAGCAAGGTCAAGAACACACAAGCGATCAAGGCGCTGAACAAATCGGCGAAGGATATCAACGGCGCGCTAGACAAGGCCTCAGTTGCCGATGGCCGCGCGCTCGATCTACGCCTTACCGCTTGCGAAATGTTGGCAGCTGCTAAAAAGGTTGCGGATAGTTCCAAAATCAATTGGAAAAAATGGTGCGCGGACAATATCACGCAATCGCCCGAAACCATCCGCAAACTTGTCATGGTAGGCAAAGCGGAAAATCCAAGGCTTGCGCTTGAAGATATGCGGCTTAAAAATGCGCGCCAAACGAAGCTTGCGCGCGATGCAGCCAAGGCACGTGCCAGCATGACGCCAGTGGTTGCGGGTAAGGCAACCAGCGCCGCACCTAGCGACGATGCGCCACGCCCCCCGGCGGAAACTCCGGCGGGTAAAATCCTATCCGGTCTGGACAGCATTGACAAACAACAAGGCCAGAACCTTCTCAAAAGTAAGGCCGGGGAATTCGGATTAAAAGCGGTGACGCAATCCGATATCGATGCAGAGATTGCCAAGGCGGTACGTAAAGCCGCGCCCAAAACCAAGGAGACCAAAGCGCTATTCTTGGCCATGGATGCAGCCGACAAAATGGAGTTTCTACGCTGGGCTGCTGATCAAATGGATGCGAAACTTATCACCGGATTTGAAGTATCCGATGATGACCCGCTTGCAATACCGGCAGCCATGAAGCGCAACGCTGCCTAACCTCTATCGACCATATTCGCCATTGGCCGGCCTTGGGAAACCTCGTGCCGGCCTTTGGGGTGCAATCCCGCAACCAACAAGGAAATGATCATGAACACGGTGCCCCTGAGGACCATCAAGAGCGGAGAATTCTTCCGGCGCAAGATCGACGCCAAAACTACTTTTGTCCGGGGCGAATATGATCGCACCGACAAAAAGTTCGAAGCTTACGACTTCGAAGACATTAATCGTTTCATCTACCTCAAGGGCACCACTCCGGTATTCGTGGAATTCGAATTCTAGGCACTACCACCACCACCTAAACCAAAAACCCGCCATGGGAAACCGTGGCGGGTTTTTCTATGGCTGGGCGATGGCTGGGCGATGGCTGGGCGATGGCTGGGCGATGGCTGGGCGATGGCTGGGCGATGGCTGGGCGATGGCTGGGCGATAGCTGGCCAATATCAGCGCTTGTCCCGACCCGGTAATTCCCCTATAATATGAAGATCGCCAAGGCATAACGCCAAAGGCAAAACGGGTACACGTGTACCCACTAAGGAAAGGAAATAGAATGCCTAGAATGGAAACTGGTAATCTGGAAGAGTTATATGGCTCTTACAATAACTACCATGACGCCGTTACACGTAATGTTACCGAAACGGTATACTGGACCGACAAAGACCTAGTTAAGATCATAAGGCTACGGCTATTGTCCGATCCATATTTTCCTGCGTGGGATATCTCTTACTGCCACGGTAAGCTGCGAGACGGTAGCTATGTTGAAGTGGAGCTTCCTTGGGGGCAACTGCCAAAGGGTAAGGTCAACAAGACCATTGTTCACTGGGCCAAAAAAGAGGGTGTCTATGCTAAAGGGTTGGGCATCTTTGATGTAATTAGTAAACTTCAATAGGAGAATATTGGGTACACGTGTACCCACTAAGGAAAGGAAATAGAGCGATGCTAAACCGACGCAAAGAAAACTTAACCATATTCAGCGCTGCAAAAATAGACGGCGTTATATCCGAAATGCTACAGCTAGGAATAGACTTCCAGATCGGCTTGGGCAAATGGGAAGGCATAAAAGAAACCTGCATAATTGTAGAGCGTAACGATTGGGACAGCAAGGGTATGTCAGGTTGGGACCAGATAAAAATGGAAGATTGCGTTCTACATCTTGGCGCTGGCTATTTTGGCTATGGCCCAGACTTTGAAGGTGTATGGAGTCGCCCGGCCTTTATGTACAACATGGCAAGCGAAGTAAGCAAATTCTCCGGCTGGTTCGTTCCGCGCGATGCATCGTCAGTCATGTTTGACCCCGAAACTGTAGACGCATGGACACGCGTAAATGCACCTTACGCGGCGAAGCGTTTTGAATATTACACAATCGAAGATCGGGAGAAATAAAATGCCCAAACATGAAAACCAGTGTAAACATCCGCCCGAAGCCTTCTATGGCACGGTTAAGCTATATTGTAGCCTTTTTCATGGAGGGCGATTTCGAATTCGTAGGGAAGGCGATTTGTACTTCTACGTTGACGAATGGCAGGAATGGAATTATTGCTTTCGATCCGGACCGAACGAACATTACGAAAACGGACCTATGCATAGTCGGCCATGGGGATATGGCGAGAGTTTAGACCGTGAAGATATTATCGAAAGTACCAATGAAAAATTCGAGTTATGGGGGCATTTTGCCACGTTCCTGATACGCAGGGGACAACTCGATGGAACAGTACCTAACATGGAAAGCTGGAGGAAATAAAATGCCTAGAATGGTAAGCAAAGACGGCCCACTGCGAGCGCCAAGGGATACTTCCGAGGCATTCATGGGCAAAGGAGTTGATCCCGTTCGCGTGCTGCATAATGAAATGCTGAAATCAGCGAAACATCGCGAGCGTATCGGCCAGCCCATGCGCAAGCGCAAAACGAGGAGAAGCAAGAAATAAAGTAGACATAGACGGTTCCGATACAGGCCATCCACGGGGAAACTCTGGATGGCCTTTCGCTTGCCCTGATTTCATACGTACGAAACTTTTATATAACCGTAAGAATAAGTGTGTATCTATCTCATTCCTATCTGACGATAGAGATATACACAACTACTTATTATCAGCCCTGTCGTACGGTCCGTATACGGACGTTTCCGTATGGCCAAACCCGCAGAATACAGCCGTTTATCGCGTACGTACGACGTGTACGGAAATGACCATCCGTATGGTCCGTATACGACACGTTTCGTATGCTTTTCCGTATGCTTTTTTATCAATATATAGTAGGTTGACCCGACCCTTGACATAGGGTATTATTAGAGCGTGATGGAAGACACTATGGAACTGCCGCCGAAAATAGTTCGAGTATTTAATAGATCGGGCGATACTCTGATCTATCAACGGTTCGATGATGATATGGACCTGACGTTCAGCCCTGATGTATACGCGCAAGCGATATGCGACAGAGAAGGGGCAGACTTCGTAGCCGACGCCGATCTAGCGGGTACACGTGTACCCACCGACTTCACAGTGACGCTCACTTGCGCTGGCATCACACTGCGTGAACATAACTATTCCCTGATCAAGAAAGGAACGATGCAATGATGGACCTTGAAACAATCAACTACGTGAACAATCCTGAGAACGACGGTGCCACGCGATACAAAGCGCCAAGCGTGAAGCTGGCCGAGGTTCGTGGTGAAGCGCCAGTCGCACGGTTCTTTGTGTACGACTGTTGTTCCAACAGCAAGCCGCCCCTTTACTTGGTGCTTGCGGCAGGGGAGAGCCGCTCGTTTCGTTACGGTGGCGACCACGAAGAAGGCTGGTGGTCGCGTCATGAAACGTATGAATTCGACGGTATGGTGGTTTGGTCATACATCGAGACTGACGGCTCCGATTGCGATGGCCGTATGCAGCGCTTCTCTGAGTTCCATTGTGCTGTACGTAATTTGGACGAAAGGATCGGCTGGTATAAGGGGCGCGAAGATGTGTGCGCACCGCGTATGCCCGCATGGGAGAGTGGCCCCAAGTCGCAGCGTGATCATCGCGCAGAAGCGGCGGGGTACTAAAAATGCACGCTCAGAACCTTTCACGCCATGCCACGCAGTTGACGTTCGGCAACGGGGAGCAGATACTCCTGTCGTACGGCACGCCAGTGGCCAGCAAGAACCTCACCGGGTATCACCAGACTGAGGAGTATTGGTCCCGGACTACAAAGCGGCACATACGGGACTGGATAGGGGACCAGCCGTGTGATAAGATCGAACAGAGAACCCTAAACACGATGCTGGCTGTAGCGCCAAGGTAATTTGAACACCAACAAGAGGATATATTGACATGGCTAAAAATCCACTAGGCAAAAGCCGCGACGTTGAGAACCCCTATGCAACTTTCATGGAGGGCGATTTCGAAATCAGGGTCTTGAAGACCTACAAGATTGCCAAGAACGAGACCGGCGATCAATACGCTCGCTGGTTCACGGTGGCCAAGTCGCCTATGACTTATGGGTCGTGGGAATACGGGGACACATATCGGAGCGAGGTGCTCGACAATTTCCAGCTAACCTACGCCTCGCCGGAATTCATTGAGGCTTATCGCGACGATCCGCAGATCAGGGTCGCTACATAAGCAAAAACGGGTACACGTGTAACCCCGGCTGGCATGGTGCTGGCCGGGGTATCTTTGATAAGGAGATTGATATAATGGGTATCGAAAGAATTACAGACAGCGCTGTCGTTCTTACCGGTGAGCACATCGAAGCCTACCGCTTGGTCACAGTGCGCATGGGTATCAAGATGTGGCGGGACACGCGCATGAAGCTGTCTCGCAACGGCAACATCAAAGCCTTGTTGGGTATGACCAGTGATGTCACCGGCAAGACGTACAAGATGGGGAAGGAAGGCTACAATGAAGCCATCAAAGACCTGACCACAATCATCGATAACGTGGGAGCGTGAGATCACATGGCTAAATACACAGTGACCGTCAGACAGATGGTAGTCGAGCAATGCGAAGTCGAGGTAGAAGCCGACACCGTATCTGAAATCATGGAACTGGATACCGATCAATTCGCTGATGACTTTGTGGCAGCGGAGCATTTCGTCGAGATCACGGATCGGCAGATAACACACGTTGAGCCAGTTACTAAGCCGAAGACCAAGCACGCCTGTTCGTGCGGCGAGAGTGACTGCGTATGGTGCGGGTCATGATGACTCACATTATGATGCCTCTAATCGTGCTGACGATTATTTTCAGCCTTCTGTATGGACAGCCCTTGCTGGAAGTGGTATTCGATGGTTATCCTGAGCTGTTCGCGGCTATCATGGATCATCAAATATATTAGGAGACTGTCATGTCGTTCGAAAGCAACCTTAGAAGCATCGTTGTGGCCGCAAAGCGACATAATGCTACGACCCAACTATATGCCGAGGGGCTCATGGTCACGCTTGAGAACAGCGCTGGATCAAGAGTTTGTAAGGCTATCACGTGGCACGAGCTTGCGGTTACACGTGTACCCACCGGTAAAATTTTACTTGCAGAGATGGAAGTAAAACTAGCCGAGAGACCACTCAATTCTTTATAACACTAGGGGATTATTATGATCAAAGACGCTCTATACTATGCCGATCGTGGCTGGGCTGTTTTCCCATGCCGCGCGGACAAGACGCCATACACCAAGAATGGGTGCCTTGACGCCACCACGGATCAAGAACAGATCAAGAAATTTTGGGAGCAGTTTCCCAACGCCAATATCGGCATGAACATGGGCATGAGCGGGATGGTAAGTCTCGACTGCGATCCCGGCTATGACCCCAATGACCTAGCGGAGAAATTTGATGGATACGAACTCACTAACTTCACAGTCGATACTCCAAGGGGTGGAGTGCATTATCACTACAGGCTCAGGAGCGGTGAAACCATCCCGCCTTCAGCGAGCAAAGTATCGCCTCATGTGGATGTACGCTCGTTCAATTCGTACTGCCTACTGCCCCCCAGCAAGACTTCAGTGGGAGACTATACATGGTCAACTGACCCGCGAGACCTTGAGGGAATACATCCGCCGGACCGGCCTGACGAACTCGCTCGCCTTGCAAGCGCCGCTCGCAACAGAAGCGAAGACTACGACACATGGATCATCAAGCCCGATCTTCCCGACAACGTGGCCATGGCAATCAACTGGCTCACTAAGGAAGCGCAAGTTGCTATCGAAGGGCAAGGCGGGGATCACATGGCGTATTCCACTGCCGCTCACCTCAAGAGCTTTGCAATTTCACCTGAGCTTGCAATCGACCTCCTCTGGGAGCATTGGAACCCGCGCTGTCAACCTCCGTGGGGTGCGGGCGAGGTTGATCATCTTCGGCAAAAGGTTAGCAATGCGTATGATTATAATATCTCGCCGCCCGGCAACCTGACCCCCGCATATAAGCAAGCCAAGTCAGCCAGCCTGTTCACGCCGGTAACGCGCGACACCATTGACGATGTGAAAGACAAGAGCGGCGTGTACGGGCGATGGCGGTTCGCTGATCAGGATGCTATGGACCTGATCAAGCCGCCGGAATGGTTGATTGCAGACTGCATACCGATGAAGTCGTACGTCCTGCTGTATGGACAGCCCTCGACGTGTAAGACGTTCGTGGCTCTCGATATGGCCCTGAGCGTGGCGCATGGTGCTCCCGACTTCGTGAGCAGGACGCCGACGTGGGGCAATCACGTCAAGACACGTGGTCCGGTGCTCTTTTGTGCTGGCGAGGGGCGATCAGGTGTGACCAAGAGAGTGCGGGCATGGGAGAAGATGCACAACTATGGTGGCAAGGTGCCGGGGTTCGTGCTGGTCGATCCGGTGCCGACAATTACGTCTGAACTGGAAGACTTTCTTGAAGGTGCGCTGGCGTACAGTCCGCAGGGCTACAGCATGGTGGTCGTGGATACCGTTGGCAGGGCCATGCAGGGGGTGAACGAGAACGCGCAGGAGAATGCGTCTGCGTTCACGGCGCTGGTTCAGGTACTACAGAACCAACTTGATTGCACGGTGCTGGCGATCCATCATTCGGGCAAGCAGGGGAAGAAAGAGCCGGCAACATTCCGCGGATCGTCTGTGTTCGGGGCCGACGCTGATACTGTGTTCAGGTGCGACCGTGAGGCGGGTGAGATGGGAGTGGTCATGCACATGGTGAAGCAGAAGGATGCTGCGGAGTGGGAGTGGCCCAAGATCATCGGCCTAAAAGAGGTCGAGTATGCTGATCAGACTACTCTAGTGGCGCACCGTCCTGATATGCAGGAGCATCAGGATATAATCCACGCCAGTGGTAAGGAGATCGAGATCGACGAGAACACGAACCGTGCGTTCGACACGCGCGTGTACGCTGCACTCAAGACCGACAAGGCCAAAGAATGGAGTACTGTCGCGTTAGCGGAGAAGATTGCCGAAATGTGGAAGCTGGATGAGAACTCTACAGACAGTCGTGCGGCGAATACCTTGAAAGATACTGGGGGAAAATGGCTCCAGAGTATAAAGGATAGGGCCACAACGGGGCAGCAGGAGAAGCGGCCAATCGCCTATTGCTACATCGAAGAGAGGCAAAAGTGGTGCTATTACGAGGGGCTGACGGGGTTCGGTGAGCCCCCCAAACACGATTGACACTATGGGCCTTTGTGTGTATACTTAAAAATGAAAGGAATTGATATGTTGAAATTTCTGATCCCACTCTTGATGGCGGCAGGGCTCCTGACCGCCTGTACCGCGAAGGCCCAGACTATACCATGCGGACCTCTGACCGCGACGTTAGAAGGACTCGACCAGAGGTACGGTGAGAAGGTGATCTATCAGGCGGTGACTTCCGATGGCAGCGCAGTGAAGATATTGGTCAGCGCCACGGGTACGTGGTCCGTGCTATACGTGTTCAAGGGAGACACAGACAACACTTGCATGATGGCGAGCGGCAACGCCTTCAGTCAGGTGCGTCCGATACCCAGCTTCTGAGGGTACACGTGTAACCGGGGAATTCAATGATCGACGTTGATGACGGCGGCTATCTATACAGTGTTGCTTATATTCTTAGCAGACAGGAGAAAGCTGATGATGGGGAGGAAGCAGAAACTTAAAGGCGGTGATGAGTACGATGTAGTATGTGGCTGGCGCAGGTGGTATTGCCATCTGCAACGCGCCGGGGTCTGTAAAGCGATCAAGCGGAAGATGAACAAGCGAGCTCGGCGTGAGGCCAAGCGCAAACTATATATTAGGGAAGACACATAATCAGATCAAAGAGGAAACTAAGATATGAACTACGGGGTAGAGCGGTCGTGGGCGACAGAGCCTCTGTTCGGTGGGCAACCGCACCGGGGGATCAAGATACCCAAGCCATACCAATTTGCCGGCGCTGAGTATGCGCTGGCCCGCGACCACTGTTTGGTCGCTGATCAGATGGGGCTTGGCAAAAGCTGCGAGGCCATGCTGATCGACAACTCAATCGAAGCCGGGCGCACTTTGATCATATGCCCGGCGTCACTTCGCCTCAACTGGATAAGGGAGATAAGGCTCTGGACCACTAGGAAGAACCCAACAATCTGCGTACTACTAACGGGGAAAGACGACATCAATCTTGACGTTGACTTTCTCATAGTCTCGTACAGCTTGTTGCTCAATGACCGCATACATGGTGCATTATTGTCAGTCGACTGGGATCATATCGTCATGGACGAGGCCCACGCACTGAAAGACCCAACCGGGAACCAGCGCACCAAAGCGATCTGTGGCCATGCTTTCCGGGGTGATTGGATACCGGGGGTTATCGAAGATGTCGGCAGGATGACGCTCATGACCGGGACGCCGATGCCCAACCAGCCACTTGAGGTATACAATGCCATCGCCATGCTAGACTGGTCGGCCATCGACTACATGTCACTTGGCCAGTTCAGGGAAGAATACTATACGTTCGGCGGCGGCTTTGTCACGATAGGCAGGGGAAAACTCCGGAAGATGAAGTGGTCTCACAATGTCCGCAACGTGCCGACGAACCTTGACGATCTGCAACAGCGGCTCAGGTCTAGCATCATGGTGCGTAGGCTAAAGGCCGATGTCTTGGCCGATCTTCCACAAGAGGAGTGGATACCATTCCCGCTCATCGCCACAGGCAAAATTCGCAAGGCTCTGAAGCATGAGGGGTGGAAGCAAGCGGAGCGTATGTACGAGATGGACGCACATGCATTTGATGCCGGCATACCGGTAGACGGTGCTATTTCTACGGCTCGACGTGAATTAGGAGAAGCGAAGGCACCCTTGGTCATAGAATACGTCGAGCAATTGCTGTCTGAGGGCGCGGAGAAGATCGTGGTCGCCGCTTGGCACCGGAGCGTGCTTGCGCTCTTATATGACAAACTCAAGGCACATAACCCAGTGTACTTGGATGGGGGAACTACACCTCGCAAGAAACAAGAGGCGGTCGATGCCTTCCAGCAATCGGATGACATTCGGCTCATAATCGGCCAGACCCTAACAATAGGGGAAGGCCACACGTTGACAGTAGCGCAGGACGTGGTACTGGCTGAACCTGACTGGGTGCCGGGGAAAAACGATCAGGTGTTGTCCCGCATAGCCAGACTGGGGCAGGAAGGAGCATACTGTCGCGGCCACATACCCGTGGTTCCTGATACGCTTGACGAGCGCATCCTTGGTACGTCTATCAGGAAGGATAAAAACATCCACGCGGCGCTTGACCTGAGAGATTCATTAGTGTAGTATCGTAACACTGACCACCCACACACACACACATAGGGGAAGATCATGAGAGTTACATTCGAAGGCACGTTTGCGCAAATCCTTGCCGGCATGGATGAGTTTGCTAAAACGGTTACACGTGTACCCGAAGAGGAGACAGTCAATAAGCCAGCTAACGTAGAAGGAGTTTCGTCAGATGAACCCGAAGCATCAGTGGAACCAAAAAAGTCAAAGCGCAATGGCTCTGGCAAAGCCCGGCGAAAGGGTCGAATTACCGTGGGGGGAGACAGTGCTGAAGACGACGCCGGCACTGTCGTCGATGCCCCCGATGGCGACGTGGACGTTCAAGACAACAAGCGAAAGGGAAGCAAGACAAATGCGGGAAGCGCTGGCGCTGTATCATATAGCGCTTCGGACGCCGGCAAAGCTGCATCCAGTGCAGCAGCGCTGGTCGGCCCTACTCCAGTTCGTAAAATCATTGCGGTCTTTACGGGTGGTTCGGAAGACCTGAAGGATTTGCCGGAAGACAAGCGTGCGGAGTTCATCGATGCGTGCGCCGGCTTATTCGAAGGAGAAGACGATGCTGTCGCTTGAAGGAATGCCTGAACATTCGCCTCTTGGGGCGAGCGGGGCCAGCCGGTGGATGAAGTGCCCCGGTTCGGTCTCGTTCGGTAAGGGCGACAGTGGCGAGAGCAGCATCTACGCCCAGACCGGCAGTGCTGCTCATTCCGTGCTCGAAGTGTGCCTGACGACTGGCCAAGGCGCGTGGGAGTTGATTGGGCAGTGGTACGACCCAGAGGAAGACTTTCTCGTTGAGTTGATCAAAGGGGATCATGCCGATGTCGATCCCAGCTACATCAAGATCGACAAGGAGATCGCGGACGGGGTTCAGGTCATGCTCGACGAGGTGCGCAAGCGCCACCCCGATGCGAGCGACAACAACTCATGGGTAGAGCGGGTGTTCCATGCGCGGGCCATCCACCCACTGATGTATGGCCGGTCTGACTTCACGTACTACGATGACGAGGCCAAGACGCTGCATATCTGGGACTACAAGAATGGTGCCGGCGTTATCGTCGATGTGCAGCGCAACACTCAGGGCATGTACTACGCCGTGGGTATGCTGGAAGAGCTTGACTTGTGGTTGTCGGCAATGACGGTGACGATCCATATTGTACAGCCCAACGGCTACCACTCGGACGGTACGGTGCGTGAGTGGTCGGTCAAGGTATCCGATCTGGCCGATTGGTTGGAAGAGGGGTTGCTCCCGGCCATGTACGAAGCTGAGACGGGTACACGTGTAACCGCGGGACCACATTGTCGGTTCTGCCCCAAACGGTTCCTCAAATGCGAGGCACTGATGGATCAATGGAAGGAGCTAAAACGTATCATGGTTATCACGGAGAAGAAGGGTGGGCCAGCTAAGCTCACCCCCAAGGAGTTGAGCGCTCTGCTCAAGTCCTACGAGAGCTCACGGATTATGTTTCAGTCCGCTGAGAAGACGGCGTTTGATAAGCTGAATGCCGGGAAGAAAGTCCCAGACTTCAAGCTCGTCAAGAAACAAGTAACGCGCAAATGGAAGGAAGGTGCAGAACAGGAGATCAACAGTGTACTGGGGAAACAGGCTTACGATAGCAAGCTGAAGTCCCCTGCGCAGATCGAGAAGCTGGCCGGTGGGGAAGCTCTTGCTGCAAAGTACAGTGAGAAACCTCCGGCTGGTCTCAAGCTGGCCCCTATGTCGGCGGCTGGTAACGAAGTCAACAAGGATACGGCTAAGCTGTTCAAGAAGGTGGCGTCATGAGTTTGACATTGCACGTCGTCGCGGTGGGTGAACATTATTCGCCAGTTACGGGCGGTAATTGCATCATTCGCAAGTTCAGTCAGAAGTATCAGGCGCTGAGTGTGGGGGATCGGGTTCTGATCCATCACACGCCGGATGCTCAGACTGTTGAGATACCCGGTGCTCAAGCTATCAGTCAGCACCGGGTGTCATCTATCCACATTGCCACTCTCGACACACTGTGGGATCACCATAAGCGGAACTTACACGATCTATACCGATGGGTCTGGGAAGGAACGAATGAACCCCCTAGCTCAGAGCACATACTACGGCATTATCCGCTGGCCGATGGAGAAGAGCGGAACCATGACGAGTTATTCGTCGCAATCTACTTCTGAGGAGAAGACACTATGGCTAAAATCGACAAAGAAATAGGCACCGTGCAAGTCACCATGCCTGAAGGCCGGTTGCTGTTCGGTCATCTGATCACGCGCGATGCGTTTAAGGAAGGCGATCAGGAACAGTACAAGGTCACGATGGCTTATGAGCCTGATGATCTGGACGATCTTCAGGACGCCATGATCGACCTCGCAATCCAAACGTGGGGCTTAGGGGCAGACGATAATCTGCTCATGCCCATCAAGGATGGGGATAAGGTTGCCGCCGGTAAGGTCAAGGAAGGCAAGAAGGGCGACATCTACGAGGGCAAGCTGATCCTCAATGCGTCCACCAAGTTCAATCGCGATGGCGATGACGACGAAGGTGGGGCCATGGTCTACGACGAAGTGGTCGAAGTCATGAGCAACATGGACATCAAGAAGAAGGTGTTCAACGGAAGCCACGGTGTCCTCGCGGTGACGCTGGATACGTGGATGAAGACCCTCGACGATGGCGACAAGCGTTACGCCATCAAAGCCTACTTCACTGCGTTCCAACACACGCGCGGTGATGCGGAAGATCGGATCGCTCAACAGTCCGATCACTCTAGCCTGTTCAAGCCGCGGGTCATCGAAGGCGGCAAGGCGAAGAAGCGAGCCAAACGGGCTGGCTGATAATAGGGGGTGGGTACACGTGTACCCATCTCTCCGCTCACACGGGAGAAGAAGAATGATATCGCACTTGAATAAGATTATAATCGGCGTAGTAGTGGTCGTGTTACTGGCCGTAGCATTCGCGTATGTCAACGTCGACTTATCGAAGCAGTTAGACAAGGGCATCGCAACGGAGTTGAGTGAGAAGTCTGACGTGGAGAAGGTCGAGAGTAAGAAAACGCTTCCTATCCCCAACGCGGGCGCGGCAGTGAAGTAACGACGCGGGTGGGCTAATATCCTATACCCGTTATCCCCGGCACCTGTGCGCTCCAATGGACATCGCACTTGTGCCGGGGGTTTTAGCATAGGAATGGCGACAAAAGTTCCGCAATTTTCCAGAATACCCCTTGAATGGTTTTGCGATAAGGAAATCAAAATGCAAACTGACGATCAACGTGGCCCACAAGTTTTTGCCTGTGAACAAATTCAAGCTATGAAGCACAGACTTCCCAACGAGAGCTTCCTTGAGGCTAAGGCGCGTGAAGCCGCCTCCATGTCCGACAGCGAAGAGCATCGTAAAGCGTATCGCGAGATCATCGTTGACCAGCGCTTCCTCGCTGCTGGCCGAGTTCAATCAGCAATGGGGAGCCCCAAACATGTCACGGCTTACAACTGCTTCGTTTCTCAGACTATATTTGACAGTATGTCCTCAATCATGGACGCAGTGGCGGCTGCGGCTGAGACCATGCGTAGAGGGGGTGGTATCGGATACGACTTCAGCCGCATTCGGCCTCGCGGGGATCGTGTGGTTTCTCTTGATAGTTCTGCCTCTGGCCCTGTCTCTTTTATGCATGTCTTTGATGCTGTTTGTCGTACTATCATGTCTGCGGGCCTACGACGCGGGGCGATGATGGCGGTGATGCGCATCGATCATCCCGATATAGAGGAGTTCATCCGCTGCAAGAAGAACGACGACGTACTTACCAACTTCAATATAAGCGTTGCCGTTACTAACAAGTTCATGGAAGCCGTGAAGGCTAACGAAGATTTTGAACTGAAGTTTGATAAGAGAAGCTATGGGTTAATCAACGCACGTAATCTCTGGGAAGAGATCATGCGTAATAACTGGGACTGGGCTGAGCCCGGCGTCATATTCATAGATCGCGTCAACGCCGACAATAACTTAGGGTACGAGGAGTATATTGCAGCCACCAATCCGTGCGGTGAACAGCCCCTACCCCCCAACGGTGCATGTCTGCTGGGGTCGATCAACCTGACTAGATACGTGATACGCGGGGACGGGCGTTACGAGTTCGATACTGCACTGTTCGTGGCCGATATCCCGCACATAATCCGCGCGATGGACAACGTGATCGACCGCACCATCTACCCGCTGAAAGATCAGGAAGAGGAAGCCAAGGAGAAGCGCCGCATGGGCATAGGTATCACCGGGCTGGCCAACACTTTAGAGGCGATGGGCATGAGGTACTCCAGCATCGAAGGCCGAGAGTTCGCTCGGGATATCATTCGCACACTTCGCGACGAGGCGTACCGTGCGAGCGTGACCTTGGCCAAGGAGAAGGGAGCGTTCCCCCTGTTTTCTCGGGGGTATCTGCATGGGGAGTTCATCGCGAGATTGCCCGGTGATATCCAAGACGGGATAATGGAACACGGTATACGCAATAGCCACCTTATCTCCATCGCTCCGACCGGCACAATATCGTTCGCCGCCGACAACGTGAGCTCAGGTATCGAGCCGCCGTTCGCGTTGGAGTATGATCGCACGGTGCAGACTGAAGCCGGGCCGAAGATCGTGAAGATGCAGGACTATGCGTGGCGCGAGTGGGGCGTTAGGGGAGAGGTGGTCGATGACCTGTCGCCACGGGATCACCTCCTAATGCAAGCCGCAATGCAGCCTTTCGTGGACAGTGCGATCAGCAAGACGATCAACGTGAGCGACGACACCACGTTCCACGAGTTCATGGGTATCTACGTGGCAGGATGGGAGCAGAAGCTGAAGGGCGTGACTACGTTCCGCGCTGCCGGCAAGAGATACGGTATCCTGAACAAGACTGAGGGTACACGTGTACCCGATACGGGAGATGGAGCAGCGTGCTTCATCGATCCTGAGACGGGTTCGAGGGAGTGCGAATAACTTAGGGTAATTAATTACACTATTAAATACCCTAAACTATCGTCAATCAAACCGGGGAAGGTTAGATGATACACTTAGACTGTGAGACCAAGAGCGAAGCCAATCTCCCACAGGTTGGTGCGTGGGTGTACTCAGAGCACCCATCGACTGAAGTTATCTGCGTGTGCTGGGCCATTGATGACGCCCCCGTGCAGAGGTGGTGGCCGGGCCGGGATGGTATCTTTACGATGCCAGCCGGTCTGGCGCTCGCCATCATGGAAGGACATACCCTAGAGGTCTACAACTCAGGCTTCGAACGTGGTATCTGGGTCAACATCCTGACGCCCAAGCACGGCTGGATCGAAGTGCCAGATGATAGCTGGCGTGACCTCATGGCCGTCTGCAATTACTACAATCTCCCGCCCGGTCTGGATCGCGTGGCCAAGACGGTTGGCTTAGAGGGTAAGAACCCAGAGGGCGAGCGGCTGATCACAATGTACAGCAAGCTGCACCTTAAAACGGCCAAGCGCCACATCCCTGACCATGAGTGGACAGACTGGTCGGATATGACTGCGACTGAGCGCAAGAAGTATGGTGCCATGGCGAGGGAAGATGGAGGATATTACAATGAAGACTTCACAAAGTTCGTGGACTATTGCTGCCACGACGTAGACCAGCAACGTGATGTGTCTAATTTCTTGGGAGACCTACCAGACCGGGAGCTTCCTGTATTCCTCTTGGATCAGAAGATAAACGTCAGAGGAATACCGCTTGATACACACGGCATTGATGTCGCAAGCGGGCTTGTTACTCGTCGGGCTGATGAACTGGTATCCGAGTTCAAGGATATTACGGGTCTGTCACCCTTCCAACACGCCAAGGTGAGGCAGTGGTTCGAAGACAACGGGCTGGTGCTGGAGAACATGCAAGCTGAAACCCTAGAGGAGTTACGAGATGATAATGACTTGGAGCCCGAGGTACAGAGAGCTATTGCAATTAGAGTGGCTGTCAATAAGGCCAGCACAAAAAAGCTGGACGCTATGTCGCGGCAAGCTGGACTGGACAATCGAGCCCGGTTCCAATTGCGCTATCACGGAGCAAGCACTGGGCGGTGGACAGGTTCTGGTTTCCAACCCCTCAACCTCGTCCGCGGCTATGAAGGTATGGACCCCGAACAACTGGTCAGCGATATCATGCTCGACGACCTTACATGGCTCGACTGCATATATGAAAATGCCATGGAAGCAATCTCCAAGGCTGGGCGCTATTGGGTTAAGTCATCCGGTGGACATAGAATTGTGGCCGGGGATTACGTCTCAATCGAAGCCGTTATCCTATCGTGTCTTGCCGGGGAACGATGGAAGATTGATGCTTTTAAGGACGGGGTGAAACTCTATGAGCTCATGGCGGATAAAATCTATGGATACAAACCCGGCACCGTCACTAAAGCAACTCACCCTATGGAGCGACAGGATGGTAAGACAGGTGAGCTTGCCTTTGGATATCAGGGTGCGGTCGGGGCTTGGAGAAACTTCGACAAGAGTGATCGCCATACTGATAAGCAGATAGCCAAGATTTGTGCGGCGTGGCGAACAGAACACCCCATGATCAAGAAGTGGTGGGGCCAGCTTGAGAGCGCTGCGCTCGCTGCCGTGCGCGATGGCGTGACGATGTGGGCCAGAGACATTGGGTTCGAGATGGTGGATCACTGGTTGACTATGATCCTACCCAGCGGCAAGAGGCTATGGTATTTTCTGCCGCAAGTGGACGACCATCGTCCTAAGTGGTGCGACGGTAACTTAAATAAGAAGTGTAAGGATGGGACGTGCGGGCATGAGGACCAGATAAGCATCAGCTACCTGTCAGTGATATCCGGCAAGTGGATGCGTGAGTTCACGTACGGTGGGAAGCTGGCAGAGAATGCGTGCCAAGCGGTGAGCCGTGAGGTGCTGGTGCCAGCTATGCTCAGAGTGGAAGCGGCTGGCTATCCTATCATCATGAATGTGTATGACGAAATTGTTTGCGAGGTTCCGGATGACCACGGTACGGTTGAGGAGTTCGCAGACCTAATGGCGAGACCACTACCGTCGTGGGCGGATGGTTGGCCGATTAGAGTGGACGCTTGGGAAGGAGCGAGGTACAAGAAATGAGTTTGCAGGATGATACGTTGGAAATCAATCGGCTTATGGTGGGCAGCAATGCCGTTACCAATGTGAAAAAATATTACGAGGACAGTCTATGGCAGTAACTCTTATTGACCACATGGGCAGTGACTTATCGGTGGTTAACGCCGCTAGGGTATCCTTTGCGAAAGTGCATAAGGAATTTAAAACTGAGGCAGATACTAAACTCATTCACTACTTGGCAAAGCATAAGCATTGGAGTCCTTTCGGACATGCCTCTCTTCAGTTTCATATTCGTGCCCCTGTTTTCGTGGCCCGGCAACTTGTAAAACATCAAGTCGGTTTAACTTGGAATGAGGTGTCTCGTAGATATGTGGACACTGAGCCAGAATTTTATACACCAAAAGTGTGGCGAGGTGTTGCCCAAGATAAGAAACAGGGTTCGTCTGACATAGAGATTAATATTAATCCAGATTATGGCGGTGGTCCTATGATGGTGGATGATTACCAGCGAGTTCTTCGCTCTGCGAAGTGGACCTATGAACAGCTATTAAAGAATGGGGTCTGTCCTGAACAAGCCCGTATGGTCCTACCACAATCTATGATGACAGAGTGGTACTGGAGTGGTACACTATATGCATTTGTAAGAGTATGTAACTTGCGATGTAAGCGTGACGCTCAGAAAGAAACACAGGATATAGGATGGGGCATCGACAAGTATGCTCAGGAGCTGTTTCCCATCTCTTGGGCTGCCTTACGAGACACTTAATAACAAACTACAGAGGGAGGCACAGATGTCTTATATAATTATTCAGTTTGATCTTCTTGGGCGCTTTGAGGAGATGGACGCAATGATAAACGAGGAGGGGAGTGCATTAAAAACTTTTCAGACTGAGGAGGACGCCCAACTTTTCTTGCATCATCACGGCTTGGGAGGTTTTGAAAATAATTTCCCCCATCAGATACAAGTAGCCCGACTTCAATAGGTCAAAGGTTTGTTCAGAATGAATTTTAAATCGATTGCCGTGGCAGGGATGTTGTCTATTATCCCTGCTATAACTCAAGCACAAGTTCATCCTTCAGTAGAATGTCTTGCTAAAAATATGTATTATGAAGCAAGAAACCAAGGAACTGCTGGTTGGTTGGCGGTTACTGCTGTTGTACTAAATCGTGTTAATGATAAGAGATTTCCCGACACTATTTGTGGTGTAATAAAACAGGGGCCATCAAGACCATCTTGGAAAAATAAGAATATAAAAATTCCTATCAAACATCGCTGCCAATTTTCTTGGTGGTGTGATGGTAAATCTGACAATCCAAAAGATAAACAAACCTATAAACTAATATCGAATTTTACTGAAGCGATTCTTTTGGGAGAAATTCAGTTTATAGATATAACTGATGGAGCATTATTTTATCATGCTGACTATGTGCAACCATCATGGGCAAAGACAAAAACTAGGACCATTGAAATTGAAGATCATATTTTCTATAAGTGGAAGAACTACTGAACAAAATAGATGAATATAAGAAGTTGACACCTTAGAGAAAAGGTGGTATTATACAAACAACAAGGAGATAGTCAATGATGGGAAGGAAGCAGAAGCTGAAAGGCGGCGATGAGTACGATGTGGTGGACGGCTGGCGCAGGTGGTATTCTTATCTGCAACGGGCTGGGTCTGTCAAGTCCATCAAGAAGAAAATGAACAAGCGAGATCGCCACGATGCCAAGCTCAAGTTGCACACATGGGAAGACATATGAGGAAAACATCAACCAGAAAGGAGAGTAACATGAGAACAGAAACAGATTACGAGCGTCAAATGGACGATGCACATGCACAGATTTACGGAGAAGGTAACCAATTTTCTGGCGAATTAAAAGTTTTACGTAAGCAAGTCACCCAGCTTAAACATATTGTGGATACTAAAAATATAACAATTAAAGAACTCAGAGAAGAGCTGGCCGATGTCAAACAGGATCGAAGTAACGTCCTGTTGTGCTGGGCAGAACCTTCTATTTCCCACCCATAAAATATTGAGAATGATAATGACATTGATATATAATATTCAAGACTACATCACACAGAAGGACG
>Ga0080013_1000657_pt1 | contig 48211 bp, 43 predicted proteins | sample ETNvirenome_6_85_FD_69236 | JGI IMG/M metagenome (GOLD analysis project Ga0080013, IMG submission 69236) | Marine viral communities from the Pacific Ocean - ETNP_6_85 (SPADES assembly) (version 2) | ecosystem: Environmental > Aquatic > Marine > Oceanic | place: Pacific Ocean | collected 2013-06-19
GAGTTATTAATATACTTAGATGCAATAGATCACTTTACAAAAGACGATTTTAAAAAAGGTACATACTCTTACAGTTGGGACAACAGACGCTGGAACAGATTATTAAAAGAGGGTTGGATAGTAGTTTGGAGAGAACGCAACAGAACCACTCAAAAATATAATATATATAAAGTTTCCTTTAAGTGCAAGCAACTAATAAGTCGAATGTACCGAATTATGTTAGGAGAAGAAGATATACCAGAAAAAGATAATAACAAAACATATTCAGAGAAGGTTTTATATACAAGTATATCTAATCTAAATAAAGATAAAACAAGGTAGTATGGGTGAAAAAAAAGATCAAGAGCGCCAAGAATATGAGGACATGATTGATGGTAAGATAGCTGATCTAGAAGAACAAGCAGCTATTGATAAAGCCGAAGCAGAGAAAGCTAGTCAATTAGCTTCTCGTGGAGTTCAATACGGTAATTCAGGATTTTACAGGGGAGGTAAAGCGAAAGATTTAGAAACATTCAGTAAACTCATAGGTCCAGATCCGTCTGGCGAATCTACTGAACCTCCAGCAGATATTACCCCCGATGCTCAAAAGTGGAATTCTAGCGATCAAACAATGTTTGGTAATTTAGCTGGCGTATTAAATGACCCTAACGCTCCAGTATTAGAAGATATGATGAATAATAGTACCATTGTATAGTTATTAACAACAAAATAAGAAGATTATGCCACAATATGGAGAAAATCAACAACCAACAGGTAAAATAATGATTCATTCATGTGATCTATGTGAAGAACCTGAAGCAGTTACAATGAGGATAAAACCTAAAGGCTTTAAAGTAGCAAAACCAGAATATAATGGCAACGCTGTTTTAAATGCTAATAGGTCATGAACTTAACAGATATAAAACTTTATGGCGCTAACGTGGCAGCATTCGGAATAAGTTGTTGTGATTGGTTAGAACCAACCTTAAAAATATTACTATTAGCAGCAACACTAGGATACACCTTAAATAGGTGGTATGTTTTAAGAAAATACAAGAAGAAAGATGAGTAAGAAAATTTGGCTATTAGATCCTGGTCATGGTGGGTTAGATCCAGAAACTGGTAAATATGTTACCTCTGGTAAACGCTCTCCAAAATGGGAGGATGGTAGTCAATATTTTGAAGGAGTTGGTAATAGAGACATTGTTAAAAGAATTATACAGAAATGCGCAGATGATGGCATATTAGCTTTAGATATAGTAAATGATTGGCAAGATATATCTTTATCAACTAGAGTAAACAGGGCTAATGCTATATACGCTTATTATAAAAATGCTGTATATGTGTCAATTCATTCTAATGGATTTAGTAAAGAAAGTGCACACGGATATTCTGTATATACGTCACCAGGACAAACTAAATCAGATAAATATGCTGATATATTATTAAGTCATATGGAGCATGAGTTTTCTTATCACAAACTCAGGAAGGACATGTCTGATAGTGACATGGATAAGGAGGCTGCTTTTTACGTGCTGCGTAAAACAAAGATGCCTGCAATACTGTCAGAAAACTTCTTTATGACTAATCGCAAAGAATGTAAATTATTACTAACAGAAGAGTTTAGAGACAGAATAGCTCACTGTCATTACAAAACAATGAAAAAAATTGACAATGGCTAAAGACAATAATTGGGTTCAAAAAGTTAATGCGTCTATAAAAAGACGTGGCACAAAAGGAGTATGTACTGGATCAAAATTTGGAGGCCCTACGTGTCGCCCTGGTACTAAAAGATATAATTTAGCTGAGACTTTTAAAGCAATGGCTAAAAAAAGAAAAAACAAATAAGAAAACTATGGCATTAAAAGAAAAAATAAAAAATGTAGTTACATCATCTTTATTTATGGCTAGTATAGCTGGCGTAGTTGGTGGATTATTATTAGCAGATGGTAACGATATGTATGGTGGAATAGCTATAGGTATTGGTATTATGGTATTTTTAAAAGCTTTTCAAAACATGAAACCATGAAAAAGTCTGAAGGTTTAGGAGATACTATAGAACAACTAACAGTGAATACTGGGATTAAAAAAGTATTTGGTGACTGCGAACCTTGTGAAAAAAGGCGAAAAAAACTTAATAAAATGTTTCCTTATAAAAATAAAAAGTAATGGCAAATTATAGAAGTACAGAAGCAGATTGGGCAAAATCAGGTTTAGGTGGACCAGGTGGTGGAGGAATGAAACGTAAGAGAAAAGCTAAAAGAAGAGCTAATGCAATTGATCGTGAAAATAAACAACACAAAAGACATCAAAGTAAGTTCCTAACAACTGGTTTTACTACCGACGCATCAAATGAAACTACTGTTACAACTCAAGGTCATACAGTTGAAAAACACTCTCAAACAGTAGATGATCCAATAACTAAAATAGTAGATGAAGATGGTAATCATATCGGATCTAAACTCACTGAAGATCCAAAAACAGTAGATCATGGCACTCAAATATTAGAAGATGTAGATGGTACAACTGAAACATTTGGAGATAAAAAAATCGTTGGTTCAAGAACATTCGAAGCCCACAAACTATATAAGAATGAAGGTGGTGTCAATCCATTTGAATTAAGGAAAAAAGCTTCAATGACTAAAACTAATGCTCCTAAAGAAACATATGGACATAGCATGGACGCAGAGGGAAATTATACTGGTACAGTAACTAATGACGCAGGACGATCAACTACATTTACAAAGTATGATCGATTTGGAGTTGCAAAAAGAGAAAAAGTATTTAAAGTAAAAGGCGATTCTGGTTCTAGAGATGAGGGTGGACCAGGAGACACAAGAGTACCTTTTGAAAAGGAAAAAGGAGTTAGATATAAAAGTAGTGAAGCTTTAAGAAAGAAAGAAGAAAGATTTGTGAACAGGTATAACAGAAAAGCTGGATCTGCTAATTTAGCACAGGGTGATGGTAACAAAAGCACAAATGTTGCAAACTATCAAAATATGACCCACGAAGAAAAAGCTGCTGCTGATTTAGAAAGAAAAAATACTTTTGTAAATAAAAAACAAGAATCTGAAGAGAGAGGTTATACCGGCAAAAAGAATAAAGTAAAAGCAAGGAAACGTAAGAAAAACGTTAATACTCAAATGAAATAAATACAGATATAATATCTGAAAATATAAACCAATAAAACCAAAATCAAATGAAAAATTTAATTTTAATTTTAATAACACTATTGTGTATAAACATTCAAGGACAAAAAGCAACAAACTTTCACTGGCCTTATTCTATGGTAAAGATTAAACATTGCACAAGCGATGTTAGACCCAGTACTACAAATAATAAACAGTTTGCTTGGGACATCACAGATTTAGGATCAAAACCTAATTATATTTTATCTGAATATGGATTTATAAAAGTAGATGAAGTAGATTCTAATATTATTCATGATATAAAACTATATAAAGATACTGATGTTGATGTAGATAGATATATAGGTTTTGAAGATGAAATATATGTAATCTATGTTAAGTGTGATAAAAGGACGCTAAACAAATATGGCTACTTTCAGAACACAGATTATAATAAATTTTGGGTGAGTTTTGTTAAAAATAGACTTTTAAAAAATAAGGTACTAGGGTGGAATCAGGCGATGCAAAGAAATTATAGACATTTGTATCTAACGAAAGAAGATGGTAAATATATTACATATTTAATAGTACCATACGGTCACATACTATTTGAAACTTACGGAAAAGAAAAAAGACAACTCAATAGGAATGAGAAAAAACAAAGAACGTAAAAAATTTAAAGATACAAAAGTAGGGGCTTTTTTGAAAGAAAAGGCTCCTAAAATCTTGAATGGTATTGGGGACATATTACCCGATAACGGTGTATACGGTATTGTTAAAAATCTTATTACTACAGACGATAAATTGACACCAGAAGATAAGGAAACCGCTATGAAACTATTAGAAATGGATTTAGCGGAAATGCAAAGTATATCTGAAAGATGGCAATATGACATGCAATCAGATTCTTGGTTATCTAAAAACACAAGACCTTTGGCATTGATATATCTTACTGTATGTATGACCTTATATATAGTTTTCGATTCATTAGAATTATTATTTGAAATGAAAGATGCTTGGATCGAATTATTACAAACATTATTGGTTACGGTATATGTAGCTTACTTTGGTTCTAGAGGAGCTGAAAAAGTATTTATAAACAAAAATAAAAAATAAGAGATGAGTTTAATTGGGACAATGTTAAAAGAACCTAGGGTTTTTACACATTCTGCAACCGCGTTAGCTGATTTAGATTCTACATGGGGTGTAGTAGCTGGAGTATTAACTCCGCAGTTAGCTTCTGCTGGTCAAGATTATCCCGCAGGTCCAACTGCTGGTGTTACTACTACAGGTGGTTCAGGAATAGGATTAACAGTAAATGTTACAGCTGTACTTGGTGTTATATCAGTAGTAGCTGTCACAGTCGGTGGTGAAGGTTATAGAGCAGGTGATATAGTTCGCATCGATTCAATTGGTGGACTTGGTGAAGGAGCATATCTAGAATTGATACAAGCTAATTTAGCAGGTGGAACAGCGTGGGCACTTGGTGAACCTTTATCTCCGTTAGGTGTAGTGAAAGGTGCTCCATTAGATTCTGTTACAAGAAATAATGCGGTGGCATATGAATTTCCTGCTGGAACTGAATTTTTATCTAACAAAGAAGGAGCAACATTATATATAGGTTCGGATATGGATATATCAGTTATATTAGAAGATCCAATTGATATAGCCACAGGTATTCCAGATAAAGTAGTAGAATTTACAGGTGTAAAAGCCGGATCGTTTTTACCCGTAAAAGTTCTAACAGTAACTACTTGGTCTACTATTGCAGTACCAGCTACTTATGATGATATTATAGTAATGTACTAATGTCGTTAGTAAACAGTAATATAAATACAATATCTGCTGATAGAAAAAGTGAAAGTGAATTAGATCCTGATGCTTTAGCGTTTATAATAGCAACTGGGATTACTGATCCTACGGAAAAAATCGCCATAAACACTTTGGTTATAGATTTGAAAAATGGGGGAGTATGGACAAAATTACAAGCTATATACCCTGTAGTAGGAGGAACTGCAACCACTCATAAATATAATTTAAAAGATCCACAAGATCTTGACGCTTCTTTTAGACTTACCTTTAATGGTGGGTGGACACATGCGGCAACTGGAATGACGCCTAATGGAACAACTGGATTTGCTGACACTCATTTTAATCCTAATGTAGACTTACTGTCTTATACTTCAGGAACAATAGGGGTATATTCTCGTACTGCTAATGCTACCGATGGTGTAGACATAGGGTGTAGTGATTCACCTGCTGACCTATATATTAGACCAGCTAGTGCTACACATACTTTTCTTTATGGAAGAATTGGGCCCAACACAATTGCTACCACAATTACGACGGATGGATTTATTGCACTCACCCGAGGAACTAATATAGTTTTAGACTCTTACCAAACAGGTTTACCTATTCCCCCCACCAATACTAATCTTATGTGGACTGGGATATTAATAAATTATAATATTTATTTAGGAGCTCGTAATGCTGGTGGAAGCGCAGATTTGTTTAGTGATAGAGAACTAGCTTTCGGAGTTATAGGTCCTCGTCTTAATTTAACTGAACACTTAGATTTATATAACGCAATACAGACTTACCAAACTACATTAAGTAGACAGGTATAAATGATCAGAACTAGAACAAAACAAAACAAATAACTAAAATTTTATTAAATGAACAAAATAAAAGAAGAACAATTAAGTAAAATAAGAGAACATCAACAAGAGTTAAATACAATCTTAAATGAAATAGGATTTTTATCAGCTCAGAAACATGCCATGATGCATAAATTAGGCGAGGTTAATAATGAAGTAGAGTCATTTAAACATGAACTCGAAACTGAATACGGACCCATAAATGTAAACATAGAAGATGGATCTTACACCGTTATAGAACAAGCGGAAAAAGTAGTTGAGAATGTCTAAAGTAATAAGAAAGATAAGTATTGGTTCAGATTACAAGAATGATGCTATGCATTACTCTGTTGGTCAGCAAGTTTACGGTGGACATAATATCTCGGATATATTGTTTAATGATGAAGACAACTCTTATAACATATACATAAGTAAAAACAATGAGGTATTGCCATGGAAGAAATTTAATTCTAACATGGCTATATCCATTGAATATGACTTAGAATATAATGAATAGTCTATACGACTTTATAGTAAAACCGATAAGTAATAGATATAACAATAGTGTAAAAGTTGGTGATAAGACTTTAATAACTAATACTAATATTGAAAATTTTAAAGCGGTTAGTAAAGAAGCTTTAGTTATATCAACACCCTCAAACATAAATACACCAATAAATAAAGGTGATAGAATCGTTATACATCATAATGTGTTTAGAAGATTCTATGATATAAAGGGAGTTGAAAAAAATAGTAGGTCTTACTTTAAAGATGATATGTACTTTTGTGCTCTTGATCAAGTTTATGCTTATTTTAGAGATAACAAGTGGAATACTATTTTTGATAGATGCTTCGTTAAACCTATATTAAATAGATCTAAGGTTATAAATAGTGTTGAAGAATATTGTACTGGTATAGTAAAATATGATAACAAAACTTTAAATGATCTAGGTATATTAAATGGTACTCTTGTTACATTCAAACCGAATAGACAGTTCGAGATGGTGATAGATAACGAAAGACTATATTGTATGAAATCAAATGATATTGTTATAAAGCATGAATATAAAGGAAACGAAGAAGAATATAATCCAAGCTGGGCAAGTGGCTGTTGACGAATTAATCAAAGTTGCTAAAGAACCTATAGTTGATACACCTGATGATATATCAGCAGATAGACTTAAGAATGCTGCGGCTACAAAAAAGCTAGCTATATTTGATGCTTTTGAGATTTTAAATAGAATGGAAGAAGAGGAAGCTATACTAGAAGGAAAACCAAAAGAAGAGAAACCAAAAAAATCATATTCTATATCACCTGAAAAAAGATCTAAATAATGGATTACAAGCAAACGTTATTTAAAATAATAAAAGACGTAGTTAATCCTAAGATTTTTAAGAAGAACAATAGATATAAGAAATGGGAGTATGGTTATAATCAAGATTATGATTTTATTGTAATAAGCAAAACTGGTCAAATTGGAGAAATCATCGAAATACAAAATCTCAAAATTGCTTTACCAGCAGTCAATAAACCGTTTAAAAGAAGCGATAAAAAGGAAGAGCAATATTGGGAGAAACAACCATACCCAAAAGAATTAAGTAGAATAAAAAGTACTTTTGAATGGGAGGAATATCCATTAGAATTTAAAGAAAAGTGGTTTGATTACATTGATGAAGAATTTAATAGAAGAGAAGAAGGGTATTGGTTTTATAATAATGGCGTTCCTAACTACATCACTGGTACTCATTACACATATTTGCAATGGGCAAAAATTGACGTGGGATCAGCCGACTATAGAGAATCAAACAAATTATTTTTCTACTTTTGGGAGGCATGTAAAGCAGATACCAGATGTTATGGAATGTGCTATCTCAAAAACAGACGATCAGGATTTTCATTCATGGCTTCAGCAGAACTCGTTAATCAAGCCACAATGTCTAGCGATTCAAGATTTGGGGTATTATCCAAAACGGGTTGGGATGCTAAGAAAATGTTCACGGATAAAGTTGTACCAATCTCGGTTAATTATCCATTCTTCTTTAAACCCATCCAAGATGGTATGGATCGTCCTAAAACCGAATTGGCATACAGAGTGCCAGCTTCTAAATTAACAAGGAGAAAACTAGATAATAGAGAGAAACTAGAAGAGTTAGATGGTCTTGATACTACTATAGATTGGAAAAATACTGGTGATAATAGTTATGATGGAGAAAAATTAAAACTATTAGCACATGATGAAAGTGGTAAATGGGAGAGACCTGATAATATTAAGAACAACTGGAAAGTAACTAAAACTTGCTTAAGATTAGGTAGAAGAATAATAGGTAAGTGCATGATGGGTAGCACTAGTAATGCGCTAGATAAAGGCGGTCAAAACTTCAAAGATATATATAGTAGTTCTGACGTAACTAAGAGAAATAGGAATGGTCAAACCAAATCTGGTTTATATTCTTTATTTATACCTATGGAGTGGAATTACGAAGGTTACATAGATTTATATGGAATACCTGTATTTGATACTCCAAAAAAACCTGTAATAGGAATAGATGGTATACCAATAAAAATAGGTGTAATTGAATACTGGGACAATGAAGCTGAAGGTTTAAAAGATGATCAAGATTCTTTAAATGAATTTTTTAGACAATTTCCAAGAACTGAGAAGCATGCTTTTAGAGATGAAACACAGGAAAGTTTATTTAATCTTATTAAAATATACGAGCAGATTGATCACAATGAAGATATAAATAACAGAGCTAATGTTACTAAAGGTAATTTTCAGTGGGTTAATGGTGTTAAGGATACAAGTGTAATATTTATGCCATCTAGTAATGGTAGGTTTTTTATATCTTGGATTCCACCTAAAAATCTACAAAACCGAGTGATCATTAAGAATGGTATCAAATATCCTAGTAACGAACACATTGGAAGTTTTGGTTGTGATAGTTACGATATATCAGGTACTGTTGATGGTAGAGGTTCTAATGGAGCATTACACGGATTAACGAAGTTTAGCATGGAAGACGCTCCTCCAAACCATTTCTTTTTAGAATACATAGCTAGACCTCAAACTGCTGAAACATTTTTTGAAGATGTATTAATGGCTTTAGTTTTTTATGGAATGCCTTTATTATGTGAGAATAATAAACCTAGATTACTTTACTATTTAAAGCGAAGAGGTTATAGAGGATATTCTATGAATCGTCCTGATAAAGTTTGGAATAAATTATCAGTTACAGAAAGAGAAATTGGTGGAATACCAAATTCAAGTGAAGACATTAAACAAGCTCACGCCTCTGCTATAGAGTCTTATATAGAAAACCATGTTGGTTTTTTAGGAGAAGCGTATGGAGATATGTATTTTCAAAGAACTTTAGAAGATTGGTGTAGATTTAATATTAATAAAAGAACAAGTCATGATGCTTCTATTAGTTCTGGATTAGCTATAATGGCATGTAATAAGAATAGGTATAAACCTATAGCTGAACGTTCAGTTAAGTATGTTGATCTAGGAATTAAAAGATATGATAACAAAGGTTTTGTTTCAAAAATAATAAAATAAATGATTAATACTGGTACTAATAGTTCTTTTCCTGATCAGGTTGTACCTGATGAAGTAAAACAAAGTTATGACTATGGATTACAAGTAGCGAGAGCTATAGAAGGAGAGTGGTTTCATGGTTATAATTCTGGTAGTAGGTTCTCTGTAAATTATAATAATTTTCATTTTAGAAGATTGTATGCTAGAGGAGAACAACCAGTTCAAAAATATAAAGATGAATTATCCATTAATGGCGATTTATCGTACTTGAATTTAGACTGGAAACCAATACCTGTTTTATCTAAGTTTGTAGATATAGTAGTGAATGGTATGGGTTCTAGAAATTATGATATAAAAGCATTCTCACAAGACCCAGTTTCTAGGAAAAATAGAACAGATTACGCTGATAGTATACTTAGAAATATAGCATTAAAAGATTATCATAAATCAGTTAAAAACAATTTAGGATACGACATATCTCAAGTAGAAAATGCGGAAACCGCTCCTCAAAGCGAAGAGGAATTAGAAGTGCATATGCAATTAGACTATAAACAAGCTATAGAGATTGCAGAAGAAGAGGCTATAAATAATACGTTAGCAAGGAATAAATATAAATTAATCCAACATAGATTTAATCACGATTTAACTACTATAGGTATTGGTGCAAATAAAACTGGATACAATAAATCAGAAGGTGTTACTGTAGAATACGTTGATCCAGCAAATATAGTTTACTCATATACAGAAGATCCTAACTTTGAAGATATATGGTATGTAGGTGAAATAAAAGCATTAACATTAGGAGAGATAAAAAAGTATTGGCCTCATCTTCTTCCAGAGGAATTAGAAAAAATAGAAAAATACAACGGTAATAATAATTATACAAGAGGTTGGGCTGGTAGAAATGAAGGTAATACTATATATGTATTATTTTTTGAATACAAAACGTATAGTGATCAAGTATTTAAAATAAAATATACTGATCAAGGTTTAGAGAAAGCTTTGGAAAAAACAGATATGTTCAATCCACCTCCTAGTGATAATTTTGATAAAGTATCTAGATCAATAGAGGTATTATATTCTGGTGCTAAAGTTTTAGGATATGATCAATTACTAGATTGGAGATTAGCTGAAAACATGACAAGGCCTAAGTCAAATTTGACTAAGGTTAATATGAACTATAATATAACTGCTCCTAGAATGTATAAAGGGAGAATTGAATCTATAGTTAGCAAGTGCATGGGGTTTGCTGACATGATTCAAATAACACATATAAAACTCCAACAAGTATTATCTAAAATTGTTCCAGATGGTGTATTTTTAGATGTAGATGGTTTAGCAGAGGTAGATTTAGGCAATGGTACAAATTATAATCCTGCAGAAGCACTTAATATGTACTTTCAAACTGGTAGTGTAGTTGGTAGATCCATGACACAAGATGGTGATTTAAATCACGGAAAAGTACCTATACAAGAATTATCTAGTTCTAACGGACAAGCTAAAATTCAATCATTAATAAGCACATATCAGTACTATTTACAAATGATAAGGGATGTAACCGGATTAAATGAAGCTAGAGATGGTAGTATGCCAAATGAGAAATCATTAGTAGGATTACAAAAATTAGCTGCCGCTAATTCAAATACCGCTACTAGACATATTTTAGATGCCAGTTTATATCTTACTTTAAGAGCATGTGAAAATATTACACTAAGAATATCAGATTGTTTAGAGTTTGACTTAACAAGAGAAGCTTTAATTAATAGTATAACAGCTTACAATGTAGGCACGTTAGAAGAAATGTACAATTTACATTTATATGATTTTGGAATATATTTAGAACTTGAACCAGATGATGAAGAAAAAGCACTATTAGAGCAAAATATTCAAATGGCTCTTCAGCAAAACCAAATATACTTAGAAGATGCTATAGATGTTAGGAATGTAAAAAATCTTAAGTTAGCAAACAAATTACTTAAGATAAAACGACAAGAAAAACAAAAAATAGATCAACAAATAGCTCAACAACAAATGCAAGCTCAAGCTCAAGCTCAAGCTGAAGCAGCTCAAGCAACAGCATTGGCGGAGGCACAAAAACAACAAGCTATTGCTCAAACCACACTCCAAATAGAACAAGGTAAATCCCAATTTGATATACAACTACTTCAACAAGAAGGTCAAATAAAAATGCAATTAGCAGAACAAAAATTTGGGTATGATATGCAGTTAGCTCAATTAGATTCTCAAACAAGATTGCAAGTTGATAGTGAAAAAGAAAATAGAAAAGATAATAGAACTAAAATACAAGCTAGTCAACAAAGTGAATTAATTGACCAAAGAAAAAATAATTTATTACCAAAAAACTTTGAAATAACGCCAGAAACTGTAGATCAAAAAATGGAGCAAGATGCGTCTTTACAACCTCCACCAGAAAATATATAATTATATAATATCATGAAAGAAGAACAAGAAGAATTAGTAGTCAGAGAAGAACCAGTCGTTGATACGAAGGTAGAAAAACTAAAAGTTAAAAAACCTAAAAAGTTTACTAAAAAAGATGAGATAATTAAAGTAGACCTATCAACCAAAAAAGAAGAAACTAAAACTGAAGAAGATGCCATTCAAGAGCCAAGCACAGAGAGCGTGGATGTACGCGAACTTCCCAGCGATGGCGAAGAAGTGGGAACAGGAGACACCGGAGGGTTACCTACCGGAGAATCTACCGGAGGAATAATAGAAGATATTACCGATGAAGAAATTGTAATTGGAGAAACTAAAGTTGAAACACCAGTTACTACACAACCAGAAACCCCTAAAATTGATTTACCTGAAAACTTAGAAAAGTTAGTTAATTTTATGAGTGATACTGGTGGAGATATAAATGACTATGTTAGACTCAACTTTGATTACGATGCTGTTGATTCTGATATACTACTTAAAGAATACTACAAAGTCACTAAACCTCATTTAAATAGAGAAGAGGTTGAATTCATTATAGAAGATCAATTCAAAGTTGATGAAGATTATGATGAAGATAAAGAGATTAAGAAAAAGAAATTAGCTTATAAAGAAGAAGTTGCTAAAGCTAAAGGTTTCCTAGAAGAAACTAAAAATAAGTATTATGATGAGATCAAGTTGAAACCATCAAATACAGAAGAAGATAGAAAAGCAATTGAATTTTTTAATAAGTATAATAAAGATCAAGAGGTTTCTTTAAAGAAACACGAAGAATTTAAAAACATTACTAAAAACTACTTTAGTCAAGATTTCAAAGGTTTTGAGTTTAACTTGGGTGAGAAGAAGTTTAGGTATGGTGTAAATAATCCTAATGAGCTAGCGGAAACACAATCCGATATTGCTAATTTTATAAAGAGGTTCTTAAATGAAGACGGTACTATTAAAGATCACAAGGGTTATCACAAGGCTATCTACGCAGCTAAAAATGCAGATACTATAGCACAACATTTCTATGAGCAAGGCAAAGCCGACGCTGTAAAAGATGTTATGGCTAAATCTAAAAATATAAACGACACACCTAGGCAAAGCGCTAATGGAAACGTTTTTATTAATGGATTAAAAGTAAAAGCTGTTACTGGATTAGATAGTTCTAAATTGAAAGTAAAAAAAATAAAGTTATAAACTTATAAACTAAAAATTATGCCGTTTACAGTACAAAATGCGGATTTAACACCGCACCAGGACCAGGTAATATTGTCAGACAATTATTTAAACTTCACCAATTCAAGTGGAAATGATTTCGCGCAACAATACCTTCCTGAGTTATACGAACAAGAAGTCGAAAGATTTGGTAATAGAACCATATCTGGCTTCTTAAGGATGGTCGGGGCTGAAATGCCTATGACATCAGATCAAGTAATTTGGTCAGAACAAAATAGATTACACATCAGTTATACTGGCTGTGTTCTAACTGTCGGAGTTGGTAATGCACAAATAACAATTGATCCAGCTCATATTGGGCCAGGTCCAGGACAACAACCAGCTCATGTTATTAGAGCAGGTCAAACTATTGTTGTTAGTGAACCAATATCTAATACAACTGTTAAAGCTTTAGTAGATCCTCCAGTTAATGGAGTTGCTCCAGTTCATCCTGCTCCCCTCACGACTCTTTTTGCTTTTCCATATGGATTAGCCGCGTGGCCAGCAGCTTTTGCAGGTGCCGATTTAAACATCTTTGTTTATGGATCTGAGTTTGCTAAAGGAACACAGGGATTAGATGGAGCTGTTGATCCGTCTTTCACACAATTTCATAACAAACCAATTATCATAAAAGATAAGTATGAGATCTCAGGATCTGACACTGCTCAAATTGGTTGGGTTGAAGTTGCTACTGAAGATGGAACATCAGGATACTTATGGTATCTAAAAGCTGAATCTGAAACAAGATTGCGTTACGAGGATTACCTTGAAATGGCAATGGTTGAAGGTGAACTTGCTGTTGCAGGTACTGGTGGTATATCAGTTGATGCTAGTACTACTAACATTGGTGGTACACAAGGTTTATTTCAAGCAATTGAAACAAGAGGTAATGTATGGCAAGGATTTGCTGGTGCTGCTGCTCCTGGAGCTGGCGCGTTAGCTGATTTTGATGCTATATTAGCTCAATTAGACGCACAGGGTGCTATTGAAGAGAACATGTTATTTTTAGACAGAGCAACTGCTCTTGACTTTGATGATATGATTGCAGCTCAAGCTGGTGGAGGTTATGCCGCTACTACTGCTGCTTCTTATGGTTTATTTGACAACTCTGGCGAGATGGCATTAAACTTTGGATTTTCTGGGTTTAGAAGAGGTTCTTATGACTTCTACAAAACTGATTGGAAATATCTAAATGATGCTTCAACTCGTGGAATGGTTGACAATATAAGAGGGGTAATGGTTCCAGCTGGAACATCTACTGTTTACGATCAATTACTTGGTCAAAACATTAGACGACCTTTCCTACATGTGAGGTATAGAGCTTCGCAAACTGATGATAGAAGATATAAATCCTGGATTACTGGATCTGTTGGTGGTGCTTACACTTCTGATTTAGATGCTATGGAAGTACACTTCTTATCTGAAAGATGTCTGTGTGTTCAAGCTGCGAATAACTTCGTAGAATTCACAGCGTAATTATTAATCTTTTAAAATAAGAAACTATGGCTTTAATGAAAATAACATCAACAGCACCTCTTAGTCAAATTTATGACATAACTGTACCTCTTACCGTTGCTGGGGCTAGCGCTACGCAGTTTACTGTAGCAGAGGAGAGTGGTGGAGTAGTAACGATAGATGTACAATCCGGTGTGTTTGGTACAACTGGAGCGTTAGCTGCTGCTGCTCGAGTTCAATTTACAGAGGGAATTGAAGAAGGTGTAGCAGACCCATATGCTATTCCAGATGTGAAAAGTATAACTTCAGAAACCGACGCGTATTTAGTCGCTGACGAAGTAGCTTTGATCACTAGTTACGCATAACAACTACAATTAATATAAGACCCCATTAATTTGGGGTCTTTTTAACTATTATATTATATTATATCATGGAAAACGAAGAAGTACAAACTCCTGTTCAAACTAAGGAATGGGAAATGAAAGATAGATATTACTATCTACTTAATGACATGTCGCCATTAAGTTATACAATGAATTCAAAACATACTACAAAAGCACCTTTACTTTATTATGATGAAGAGAAGGGAATACAAAGAGCTTTAAGATATGCTACTAATCAAGTTTCACCGTTCGTGGACGAACAAGAAGGTCCAGTAACATTAGCTCATATAGTTTTTGATCAAGGCACTTTATATGTTCCTATGCAACAGCAGAATCTACAGAAGATGTTAGACATACATCCTCTTAAAGGTAAGAGATTTGCAGAACACGATAATCGTGAAGTAGCTAAAGATGAATTAGAAGATTTAAATCTAGAAATAGAAGCCCTAGTCGCAGCGCAAGCTATAGAATTAGATCAAGCTGAAGCAATTCTTAGGGTTGAAGTAGGATCAAATGTTTCTAATTTATCTTCTAAAGAATTAAAAAGAGACATATTAGTATTTGCTAAGAGAAATCCTAGATTGTTTATTGAATTAGCTAACGATGAAAATGTTTTGCTTAGGAATTTTGCTATTAAAGCAACAGAACTAGGTATATTAAAACTAGCTAGCGATCAAAGAACATTTAACTGGGGTAGCAATGGTAGAAAACTAATGACGGTACCTTTTGATGAAAACCCATACTCTGCTATGGCAGCATTCTTTAAAACCGATGAGGGTTTAGAAGTATATAAATCTATAGAGAAGAAGATTAATTAAAAAAGATCTTTAGTATGTAACTATATTATAGGCGGCTTAATCGCCGCCTTTTTTATTTAAAAATAAAACAAAATGGCAATAAATGTAGATGACGTATACAAAACTGTTCTATACGTGTTAAATAAAGAACAAAGGGGTTATCTAACGCCAGAAGAGTTTAACAAGATAGCAACACAGGTTCAATTAGAGATATTTGAAAAGTATTTTGAGGATCTAAATCAATACTCAAGAATCCAAGATAATGATACTGAGTATGGTAACAGAATAGATAATATAGAGGAGAAGTTAGATATATTTAAAACCAACGGTGATTGTGCTTGGAACGTAAATGAATATTACGAAGAACCAGATCTTGGCACATACAGCGCGAGTGGATTATCTATTGAATTTTATAAACTAGGTACTGTTATATATAATAACACTGAAGTACAAAGAGCTAAGCCAAATGAATTACTATATATAAATAAATCTCCACTTACTAAACCCACTATTACTTATCCAGTATATACTTATGAAAACCATAGAATATATGTATATCCAAAAACAATAGTTGGAACTATGGCTACTCAAACCGCACTTGCCACTACACCTATTTCAGCTACATGTATTAGAAAACCACAAAATGTTAAATGGGGTTATATTCCCGGAACACTTGGGCAGTTTGAATATAACGCTACAGAATGGGATGGTGCAGTTGGCGCTGCGGGTTCAACAAATTTTGAATTACACGCTTCAGAACAGTCTGAGGTTGTGTTAAACGTATTAATGTATGCTGGAGTCGTCATACGTGATCCTCAGATTGTGCAAATAGCATCTCAAAAAGCACAACAAGATGAAGTATCAGAAAAAAGCTAATAAGATATGGGATTAATAAACGAAACTAATGAACAATACTATGTAGGAACGCAATCCATGGTTTACGATGGAACCACTACATACGCTTTTACTTTTGATATTGATCTTTCATTGGGATATATAGATGTTGTAAATCCTAATCTTAGTTCATGGTCACCAGGAAATGATTATTATCAATTAAATAATTTCTTTTTAGAAGTAAGCACAGATAGTCAAGTTACTTGGATTGAATATAATGAAACAGATTATTTTACAGTTGAAAATAATACTATAACATTTGAAAATAATCATTCTATATCATCAAGTGCTACTATATATATAAGAATAAGATTAAAGAATTTATATAATACAAGCTCTTTTGAGCATTATGGAGGTTATCAGTATACTAGTTTAGAAGATGTAGTCAACAACTTTATGGTTGCATATGTCGGACAAGATAAGATAATACCTAGTGTTAAAAGAACTGATGTCATGTTTCATGCTAAAAGAGGTTTACAAGAATTTAGTTATGATACATTAAAAAGTGTTAACTCTCAAGAATTAACAATCCCACCTAGTTTATCAGTAGTCATACCTCAAGACTATGTTAATTATGTTAAGTTGTCTTGGATAGATTCATCTGGGGTAACTCACGTAATATATCCAACTCGATTAACTTCAAATCCCACACATCTTCCTATTCAAGACGATAAAGGTATTCCAATACAAGATGATGTATTGTATCCTGATGGTTCTTTAAAAGGAGAAAATATACAAGGAACATCATTAATGGAAGAACGTTGGAATACTATGTCTAATGATCCTAACATTGACTTATATGAAATGAATGCTTATTATGGTAACATTTATCCATATTGGAATACGTGGTTTGGTCAGAGATATGGTTTAGATCCAGAGACAGCACAAGGAAATGGATGGTTTACTATAAATGACAGAGAAGGTAAGTTTTCTTTTAGCAGCAACTTAGGAGGAAAATTAATATTATTAGAATATATATCTGATGGATTAGCGTATGATGAAAATAGTAAAATACCTAAATTAGCAGAACAAGCTTTATACATGCATATTGCATATAGTATATTAGCTAGCAGAATTCGTCAACCAGAATATGTTGTACAAAGATTTAAAAGAGATCGGAGAGCTGCTTTAAGAAATGCTAAGATACGGTTGTCTAATATAAAAATTGAAGAGATTACCCAAGTAATGAGAGGTAAATCTAAAATAATTAAATAATGGCAAAGGCGAAAAATGTGTTCATCAAATCAAAGATGAATAAAGATCTAGATGATAGATTAGTTCCACCTGGAGAATACAGAGACGGCCAAAATATACAAATAAGTAGATCAGAAGGAGCAAGCGTAGGAGCATTAGAGAATGTTTTAGGTAATAACTTAATAACAGATTTTAATATACCATTAGGATGTTGTAATGTGGAGGTGATTGGTAGGTATATGGATGTTACTAATGATAGGATATTTGTTTTTCAAACTAACTTTATAGATAATTCTATCAATGGTCTTGATAATAGATATATACGCGATGGAACCACGTCTTATTATTCTGCTATTAGTGTATATAATATTAAAACGGGTGTTTCTCAAGTGTTAGTAGGAGGATTAGGTCTTGATGGAGCATTTTTAAATTTTGCTAAAAATTATCCTATTCACCACATTAACATGATTGATGAACTATTATTTTGGACCGATAATAGAAATCAACCAAGAAAGATTAATGTTAATAATGCTCTAGCGGATTCTACATATTATTCTAATGAAGATCATGTTTCTGTGGCAAAATATTATCCATATAAAGTTGCAAGACTAATTAGTGAAGATTCTGCTGGTAATCCAGCTGGCACAATGGTTAATAAGGTAGATCCATTATTACCTGATGAAGTAACTCCTAACCCATACTATGATCCTAATTGGAATGGAGATCCTAATTTTATAAAAGATAAATTTTTAAGATTTAGTTATAGATTTAAATTTGATGATGGGGAGAATTCTCTTATGGCTCCATATACGCAAACAGCTTTTATTCCGAAACAAGATGGTTACTTTATTGGAAAACTAGATACAACTGACCCAAATAAAGTAGGTAAAGATGATGAAGATATTACTTTTCAAAGCACTGAAGTTAGATTTTTCCAAAATAAAGTTAATCAAATAACTTTGATTATAGAATCTCCTGATGGTATACCATTTAATGAACTTTATACTAAATTAAAAGTTGTAGGAATTGATATATTATATAAAGAATCAGATGGGCTTTCTTGTAAAGTTGTAGAAACTCTTCCTAGAGAAGTATTTGAAAATGGTGGTTTAGATCCAGTAACTGGTATGACTACTCCTGCTTCTGCTGCAATTCCTAATACTACTGGTATGATGGAATATGTATATAATTCTGCTAAACCTTATAAAACACTTCCACAAAAAGATACTACTAGAGTTTATGATAAAGTGCCAATTAGAGCTGCTGCTCAAGAAATATCTGGTAATAGAGTCATATATGGAAATTTTGTAAATAAACACACTCCACCATCTTTTATAGATTACAATGTATTAATTAGTGAAAAGGAAGATAAAAATTTCTATTTACCAGAATTTAATATAAACAGTAAAATAGAATACCCCAATAATACTTTAAAACAAAACAGAACTTATCAAGTAGGTATTGTATTAGCTGATCGTTATGGCAGGCAATCTTCAGTTCTTTTGTCTAGTGTAGATAGTGGACAAACACCTTCTAATATTTTATACGGAGGTTCTACTGTATTTCATAGATACAACTCTCCTACACAAAATCCTATTTTAAATCCAGGAACTGATTATTCTTGGCCAGGAGATGCATTAAGAGTACTATTTAATAACGTATTAGTAACTAATAGTGAATATAATCATGAAACAGGTGAACCTGGGGTTTATGACGAAATTACAAATCCACTAGGATGGTATAGTTACAAGGTTGTAGTAAAACAACAAGAACAAGATTATTATAATATATATTTTCCTGGAATATTAAATGGTGGTGTTACTGATGGTAATGAAGAAGCTGCAAGTGAAAATCAACCTTTTGCTCATATAGTATTACAAGGTGATAACATAAATAAAGTACCTAGAGATTTAGTTAATATTAGCCCAGATCAAAAAGTTTACCGAACTAGTAGACCTACTAAAGTAGAAAATCCAATGTGGTACTCTGTGTTAGACGCTGAAGGAGCAACTACAGAAGTTACTTTTTCTGACTGGAATTCATTAGAAGCTAGAAATTTTGTGTTACAAAGAAATATAGATCTTGGATTAACTGAACCAGATACCGGTTCTAATGCAAGTTTAGGTGTATATTTAAGAGTTGATAATGATGGTATTTCGCATACTGGTCATGAAAATAGACAACACGATCCTGAAAGATCCCAAGACATGGTGGTTAATATAGGAACAGGTACTGATTTAGGTTTATGGGATGCTGGTGATTTTCCAACTTATATATATAATCCTCAAAGTAATCCTTTATGTGCTAGATTAGAGGTAGAAGATCCTTTGGTTGGAATTCCTTCTGATACTAAAATTCCTATATTAGCTGTTTATGAAACTGAACCTGAAGTATCTCGATTAAGGTTGTTTTGGGAAACTTCTACTACAGGATTAATACATGAACTTAACGAAGCTATTCAAGAAGCTAATTTAGTAGTAGTAGATCCTAATGATCCAACAGGAAGTTCGTGGGCTACAGCCCCTCACTCGTTCACAGAGGACAGATGCCCCTGGCCGGCGTTTGCGTCGAGTTATGCATTTAATAATCAACGTAATCAAGTCTCTTCAGTTTTTCAATTTATCAACAATCAAGGGCAAGTAATAGGACAAGGTACAGGAGGTGCTTATATTCAATTACAATCTGCATGGAGAAAAACAAGTCCTACTTCTACATGGTCTCCTTGTTATGATTTTTCTATTCAAATGTGGTGGCCCGGTTATGATGGATCTTCTTCTACACCACCACCAGGAATACCCGATGCTTATCAAGCATTTTTAGTACTAAATAATACATTTTGGTTTTCTAAAGATGATTTCTATAATAGTTATAGGTTTGTTTTTACTGTAACAGACGCTGGATCTACAAGTGTTGTTGAATTATATTCTAGCACAAGAAATTCAATTCCTTTTGCGGGATGGGTTCCTACTGGACTAAACTTTACAAATTGGGATGGTGAAGGGTTAAATGTTCCTGGATATTTCGATAATTCTGTTCTCTCTCACTTTTCTTCTCAACCAAGCCTACTTACATATGAAGATCCAAAACCACCATCAGGAGTTCCTAATATTTGGGATCCAGGACCAAGTTATAATTATCCACAAGATTGGGTAGATGGTGGATGGCCTTTTAATGGAACGGCACTTGGAGCTAATTATCTTAATATTAATCAAGCTAGTAATAATGAAATAACTAACACGGTTTTATCACAGTACATAACACCTGGAGTAGCTAATTGGTTGCGATTACCAATTGGAAATGGATCTTGGTTTGATGGTAGACGCACGTATGATTTTCCACAATGGGTTAGTGATAATTATACTGGAAGAGCGGATAACTCTGGTGAAATGAATTTACAAATAATTAGCCAAACGCTTGTTAGACACACAAATATGGATGACCCTAATTCTCCATTAGAAGAATATACTAGTGTTAATAATGTTGATATAGATTATTTTTATTTAAATGATAATACAGATAGTCAAAATCCAGAATATCCATATGGAATGTTAAAATCTAATTTTGAAAATTGTCCTGTAGGAGATTATGTAGATGGAGATGTTTTTAAAATAACTATTAGATATACAGATTGCTGGGATCCTAATGCTACTCAACCTATAGTATTAACTCCAAATAATAATAATTTACAAACACTTTAATTATGGGATGGAAAACAGCTAATAGCTTAGAAAAAGAAATAACTTTTTTTGTAAAAATACGAAATTATTTAGAATGTAACGATCCAGATGGAAATGATACTAACTACCCGAACGCTGCTTACATGTACGACGATCGTTTACATAATTTTACTACTAAGGCTTTTCAAAAGGTTAATTTTCAACATAAAGTAAGAGATTGGGCTGATGAATATGATAATAGTGGAATAGGTAAAGGAGTATGGACTGTTAGTGCTGATGGTAAGTGGGATATAGATTTAGATCTTTCATTTCAACTAGCTATCACTATTGACCCTCAATTTGGATCAAACGCTAATAGTGATGACTTTAATCCGTGGAACGATAGTATTGGAAAATTAAACGCAGCTATGGTAGGAAGAATACATTTATGTAAGTTACCAGCTGGCAATACAGAATCTTTAGAAACAAGCGATGTTTGGGGCACCCATAATCCTGCTGGAGTAGCTTATAATAATCAAGCAAATCCATATTTAAGTATTCCTGGATTACAAATATTACAAACTAGAGAGTTGTTAATACAGTATAATCAATTCCAAGATGGAAATAACATTCAAGCTTTTCCTCAAAGTGGAGGAGGTAATGGAAGTATAACCACAACTCCTACCGTTTATATACCACCACCAGGTGGACCAGCTTATGTTTTGGGTAGAAATTTTAATTGGGATGGGTATTCTAATGATAATTCTATCCCTACTATGGGGCCAACTATGCACGGGTTGGGCAGGAATAAAAATCAATTAGAATATAGAGTAGGTGGTGGACCTGGCACAGATTATTGGTATAATATAGATAATGCACATGGAGAAAATAAAATAAAACATGTAGGAGCCCTTAATCCTACTGTTCCAGTTGGAACACCTGGACATAGCACTGGGAGAAATAATCGATATTCTATATCAATGAACAATATGCAGTTGAATCAAGGAGATAGGATTTTTGTTATAACCTCTTACGGTTATTTTATATACTCTCCTAATATATTATCACCTATTAAAAAAGAAAAAGGATTGTCTATTGTTCAATGGGCAGGATCCATAAATAAATATAGATCATTTCGTAGTTGTTGCGAAGTATATTTAAATGACGGGAGTTTTATAGCAAAAAGAAAGACAACGTAATGGGAGTAATGATGGAAGTAAAATACTTTAACTCTTTTTGGTTAAAGAAAGTATGCGAAGAGCCAGATCCGGTGACTGCCGAAGTACTTTTACCTAGTTGGCCTGGTTTACCTTGGCCACTTGTAGATTATCCAATATTTCCATTTAATGGTGGTACTTTTGCACCTATCGGCTCTCAAGGAGATGAAACAGCTTATCAAGAACCATGGGCAATTGAAGAAATGAGGATAAAAGGAGGTTTTAATAACACCCCTATAGATCTTGGTGTTAAAGCTTATATAGTAGAAGAAAGAACAAAACAAGAACATTTAAAAAGTTCGTTGATTTATTCAGGGATTTTTAACTCTCGTACAGGGGTTAATAATACTAATGTATTTTCTATAGCTAAAGATATAACAAAGAGTGTAGATCCAATAAATGGTTCTATACAAAGGCTATATGCTGAAGACACAAATTTAATAATATTTCAAGAGAACAAAGTACATAGAGCTTTAATAGATAAAGATGCTGTTTACACGGCTGAAGGTTCTGCAATGCAAACTCAATCTAACGTAGTTATAGGGCAAATCGTACCTTATCTAGGTGAATATGGTATAAGTACAAACCCAGAGTCTTTCGCAATATACGGATTTCAGAAATATTTTGCAGATCGTAACCGAGGAGCCATTTTAAGACTATCTAGAGATGGTATAACTGAAATATCGACATATGGTATGAACGATTATTTTAGAGATGAATTAGCATCAATTAATGATGATCAATTTTCTGAATCTACAACTGCAACTATAGTAGGTTGGACTTATATATTGGATCCACTACCTCTTCCACAAATTTACCACAAAGAGATTTTTTTAGATATTGAAGAGACGTGTTGTTCTATAAAAGTTGGATCTAGTTTTTATTATAATCCTCAAGGTGGTACACCTATTCCAAATAACGAATATTTTGTAGTATCAATTACACCTGCTCTAGGTTATTGTAGAGTAAGATTAAATAAAAGTATTGTAGGTAATCAACCACAGTTTGGTGATGAAGTTTCATTAGTTAACAAATATAAAAGTCAAATATTAGGTGGATGGGATATTCATAATAAAAATTATGTAGTTTCTATTCAAAATGTATCAAAAGTTTATACAGATACTAATACTTCACCTAAAATTGAAGATGGAACAGGTGATTATAGTACAGTTACGTTTGACGAAATGATTAATGGTTGGACTAGCTTTCATCATTATAAACCAGCTTTCATAGGTAGTTTAAAAAATAAATATTATTCATTTTTTAATAGTGGTTTGTATGAACATTACTACAATGCTATTTATGATGATAATAGAGGTCTTTATTATTCTACATATAACACAACCTCTCAAGAATGGTATCCTGCTAGAGTCGATTCTAGTATATCATTTGTTTTTAATCCTAATCCATCAGTTGTTAAAAACTTCAAAACAATAGCTTATGAAGGTAGTAATGGTTGGGAGGGTGATTACTTTGTTTCTGGTATGACTGGAAAAGATCCACTACCTGGAGTAACGGGTACGGTTTGGGTGGAGAATAAAGATCAAATAAACTCTATATATAGTTATGACGAAGGATTGTATAATACAGAAGCTGGTTATCCCGCTAGAGCAGGTTTTGATAGAAAAGAGAATATGTATACTACTAATATAATTAACAATTCTGCACCTAGAGCAGGAGAAGTTATATCAAGTGGTATGACTGGTATAAAAGGATATTTCTCTACAGTTAGATTAACAACAGATGAAACAACTGATCCAGGTGGAATGAAAGAATTATATTCAGTTAGTTCTGAATTTGTATTATCATCATATTAAATAAAATGGAAGAAGTAATTGAAATAAAAAATAAATTAAGTAATATAGAAGAATTTAGGAATGAGATAACTTCTCTTGAAAAAGTTTTAAGAGAATCAAATAGCAATAGGGTTACATTTGATAAACGTTCTCCAGAATTTCCTTTAAAACATACTATAACGGACGGTGTTTATGTAAGACAGATGACAATGAAAAAAGGTTCATTTGTTTTAGGTGCAGTACATAAAAGAGATCATGTTTGGTTTTTATTAACCGGTTATCTAGTTATTAAGAACGAGCATGGTTTTGAAGATTATCAAGCGCCTTGTTATGTAGAAGCTAAATCAGGAGCTCAAAGAGCAATATTAGCCTTAGAAGATTCTATATTTGTTACTATACATAAGAATCCTGATGATATAAAAGACATAGAAGAATTAGAAAGGTATAATACATGTGATACTTATGAAGAGTATGAAAAATGGATTATGGAAAACAAACTTAAAAATACATAATTATGACGATGTTAGTTGCCGGTATTATAGCCGTTGTTGGAGCAGGTATAAGTGTTGGAATGGCAGTTCATTCTAATAATAAAGCAGATGATGCTGAATTTGAAAAAAAGCAAGAAAAAAGACTACAAGATGCTTTAGTAGCAAATAGACAAAATATACCTGATCCATATGAAAATATACAAGATCTAAGTCATATGATTCGAAATCCATATGCAAACATGGCAGTCGCTACCGGAGCAGCAGAGATGCAAGCTGAGGAAGCTGATATAGCATTAGCTAATACTTTAGACACTTTACGTGCGTCTGGCAGTAGCGCTGGTGGAGCTACCGCTTTAGCCCAAGCTGCGTTGAGAAGTAAAAAGGGTATTGCAGCTAATATACAACAACAAGAAGCACAAAATGCTCGATTGTACGCTCAAGGTGAAGCACAGGTTGTACAGATGCAAATGGCTGAAAAACAGAGAATTCAAGGGGGTGCTGTATCAGGAGGTTTATTCACATATGGAGAACAAGAAAAAAGAGAGATAATGGAACTTAATAGATCACAAACTGCTATAGATCAACAAGCTTTAAATCAACAAGCTCACGAAGCAGCTATGTATTCTGCCTTAGGTGACGCAAGTAGCTCTTTAATGAGTTTTGGAGGTAGTTATGGATCATATTCAGCCGCTGTAGACGCACCGTAATAATAATATATAAATAATGGGAACATACGAAAAACCAACACTCATACAACCTTTAGCCGCGCAGGCTTTAGCTGCAGCTGGTAGTAAAATGGCCGCTGCTGCTGCTCAAGCTTCTGCTACTATAACTGCTGCATATATTAAAAACTTTGAGAAAAATGAAAAGTTAAGGGAAGAAGATTTAAAAGCCACTAAAGACTGGGGAAGAGCACTGAACGAGGTTGAGGAAACAGAATATACTAGTTTTGAATTAAATACAAAAGAATTTCTTACCATAACAGGAGATGCTAAATATGATTTAAGAAGGCGTAAGAGATTAAAAGAAGGTGAAGATGGATATTTAACAAAAGAAGAAGCTAGTAGACAAGATGTATTGTTTGAAGATGTTCCTGTAGAAGTTAGTAAATGTAACGGCGCTGTCGCTGATAACATGAAAAAATACTTAGATATAAAAGGTAAAGATAATCAACAAGGTGGAGTTGATCTCGGTAGAACTGATAATGAGTGGTTAGTTATAATGAAAGATTTTGACGAGAATGATGGAGCTAATGTAAGTTATGATTATAAAAAGGGGAAACTATATTTAATTTATACTGATCCGAAATTATCAAAAGAAAAAATACCTGATGGCAGTGGTGGGATGAAGACTAATCCAGATTATGATTCTGATTACAAACCAACTTCATTTGATTCAAAGAAATTTGTTAGAGGAAGTTTAAAAGGTAATAACCTAATAAATGTTTGTGGTGATGTTTCAAGTTCTGTAAGTGGTTTAGTAAATGGGATACTAGGTAGAGGTAAAAAAGACGGAAAAGAAACTCCAGGTTGGTATGATAAAGCAGCAATGAGTGAAAAAGTAACTCAAGAAAAGCAAGATGTCACAGATGCTTTAGGTAATATTGTAAAAGAAGATTTTCAAATAACAGCTAAACATTATCAAAATGAAAAATTGTTCTATGGATACGACAAAAATACTAACACTACCGGAAGTTCAAATGACATTATAGGTGGTATATATGGAGCGGATTGGGAGAGTATTTATGGTGACGAAGAATTAATGAAAACATTGTGGACCGAACTACAACTAGAAGGTAGAAAAGGTGAATGGAAGAAAATAGAATTTGATCCAACGACAAAAAAAGCAAAAAAAATGACTACGGAAAAGATATTTGATGATGGTGCTGGATTAACTGCGTGGACTGGAACGGAGGATCAAATTGAATTAGCAAAAAGTTTAATACCATCATATGTTAATGCTAATAGAAATGATTTTAAAATTAGTGATGACGACAGATTAGTTTTACGAGAAGTCCAAAAGACTCAGGGTGGATCATTAATTCAATATAACAAATAACCATGAACGAAAAGTTTTTAAAAGATTTATACGAGCTTTCTAAAGGTGCTGGATATGCTGATAGCTTTGAGGATTTTAAAATATTGATGAGTGACAATGTTGACGCTATTAAAGATGTATATAGTATAGCCGCTAGAAATGGCTATAATAATAGTGTGCAGGATTTTTATGAATTAATGAATCCAGACGCTTCAAAAGCAATACCTGTAAAAGTTGAAGATAAAATAAGTACAGTTGGTATATTAGAATGGGAAGACATAAATCTTCCGTATGTTGCTGGTGAAACATTAGATGATGAGCTTCAAACACAATTTACAACTATACTAGACGAAATAGGTATAACTGAAACAGAATATCGTAATATGAGTGTTGATTCTCAAAAATTACTTTTAGCAGATCACAATCAATTATTTGCCAAATTGCAAGTTCAAAAAGAAGAATTAAAAGACGCTATTACTGCAATAGAGACTACTGCGGCAGATATAAAAGAAGGTGCTTATGAAGAATTTATTGGGGCAGCTGGTCTAGGTGTACTACCAACTCATCAAAGAGAGCGAGAGGATCATGGAAAATATTATGATGAAAGTACAGTACCAACTGATTTATATTATTTGAATTTTGATAAAATGAAGAAGTTGGGTATTCATATGAATATCTTAACAGCTGACGTTGTTGATCTTGGAACTAGAGAAAAATACATAAAATTAGATAATAAAAGAATATTTAACCAAATAATGGAAATGCCTGAGAAAGATTTTCAAAAAATATTTGGTAAAGATAAGAATATATATAATGTTTTAAAAGGAGCTATTGTGCCAGAATGGGAAATAGCTGGGCCTAGGACAGGTGGTAATAAAGTTTATAAAAACAAACCAGCTGGAATGCAACATGGGTTAGATGAGATAGTAAAGTTCATGGAATTAAGAAGAGGATCCATGGAACATAGTGGAAGACCTAGTGAAGGTTTGAGTTGGCTAGTTGATAGAACTCTAACTGATTTATTAGGTTGGGTTGATGGATTGAGCCCTCAAGAACAAGAAAAATGGAATGAATTTGGTTTAACAGGAAAAGAAGGTGAAACTATTACTATAGAGGGACATTTGATAACTAAGGAGCGTTACGACAGAACGATACAAAAAGCAAGGGAACTTGAAGAAATGGAACAAGCTCAAGATGATCTTCGTATAAATCCATTTGTACAAACACAATTTGTAGATGATAAGATAAAAGAGATAGACGTAGAGTTAAATAAATTAAAGGACGCGGGCCATGGTGATGCTAATCATTGGGTACAAAAATTAAAAGAAGAGAAAAGGGTATTAGAAAAAATTAAACAAGGTGATAGGTATAAAAAGAATGAAGAAAAGGTAATTAGATTTACAGAAAATATCCAAACTATATTAGGGGATGATTTTGATATAAATACAGAAAATGTAGTTGACTTCATTACCAATATTGATGATCCTCTTTCTTTCGGTGAGACAGAAGCTGGAGAGTTTTTAGCTGAGCAAATGGATGAAATTGGAGGATTACTTGAATGGAATGATTATTTAGATGTCTTTGAAATGGGACCTAATAAAATTATAGAGTTATCTAAGAAGTTAAATTTAAGTGTTGTAGAAACTGTAGAATTTGTAGAGCAATTTGAGTTACTTTTAGGTGAAAAGGTTAAGGTGTTGGATGCTGAATTATTAATTGATGAATATTATGATTTTACAATAAATAACCGATTAGTACACGCGGCGGAAGAAATGGGTATAATATTTGATCCAACTCAATCTAATATTAAAGTGGCTTTAGAATCTAACAATGTTACAACTATACTTAATGCTCTAGAAAAAGAAGGATTTTTTACAGGTGAGATGTTTTTCAAAAAGCAAGAGCATGAAACTGTACCTATATTAGATGATCTTTTTAATCACTTAGGTATAAATGCTTATGAAAGTACAGGTGGTTTATCACTTAAAAGAATTGGAAATTTAATAACAATTACCGCTGGTGGTAATACTTTAGAATTAAATACCAATCAATCTAGCATGGAAGCCGCTAGCGCGGAAGCGTCTAAATTAAAAGATTTTATAAATCAAAATGGTGACGTTCAACATATAGAAAATTTAAGGGAATTTGGAAAAGCACGAAGTGATTATGCTACTCAAATGCAAGAGGAAGATTGGGCAAATTATCTAGTTGCTCAACAAGAACTTGAAGCGGAACAAGCCAGTCAATATAAAATAAAGATTGATAAGGAATTAGAAGAATATAATGAAGCTGCATCAGGTAAAATTGAAGCAGCTAAAGCGGAATTAGAAGCATGGGCTAAAGAAACAAAACCAACTTTACAATTAGAAATAGATAGGAAAGTTGATGAGATAATGGGGAAGTTACAAGCTGATGAAACTGCTTTTAAAGCAGCTTTAGGAAGAAGCGCTGAGCATTTAAATGAAAAATGGGCAAACATTGGATTGGATCGAGAGGCTTTTAATATGGCTGCTGAAGCTAATTATTATATGGAATCTAGAAAAGGAGATTTGATTGCTGGAACTGTAGACGCTCTTATGAGTGGTGTTGAATCTATGGTATTAGGAGCTGAACGAATAGTATTAAGTATAGGTGCATTAGGTGTTGCTGGAGCACAAACATTAAAGTATGGTGATTATGGTTCTAATCTTGAAGGTAACCTAGGGGAAATTGATAAATTTATAGATTATCAAGAAGGATTTATATATGATTTTGGACCTAATTATAAAGCTCAAAATCCAGAATTTTTAGCTGAGATGCATGAGAATTTCTGGGGAGGAGCTTTTTTAGGAGTATTAGAAAGTTTACCTGCTATGCTAGGTAGTTTTGGTATTGGAATGGCATTTAAATCTACAGCCAAATTAGGAAAGGGCGCTACTAAAATGGCAAGACTTAAGCACGCTATTAAAAAAACACCGGAAAGATTATCTAAATCAGCTCCGTTTGTTTCTCAAGCACTTCATCAAGAATTTCAAAAGATGAATGAAAATCCATTTTTTGATGATAAAACAGAGCTTGAAAAGTGGACTGTAGCCGGACCAGTTGCTATGGCTGTTGGTTTATTAGAAGAATGGGGATTCAGATCTATTTTAGGTAAATCTAGTGGTCCAGCGATTACTAAAAGTGTTTTTACTGTTATAGGTGAAGGTGGGTCAACCATGACTGGTAATCAGTTTAAAAAAGCTTTTATGACTGATATATTTACTAAACTTAAAACTGGAAGTTTAAGAATATTAAAAGGTGGTTTAGCGGAATTTGAAACAGGATCTCTTCAAGAAATATCTACTACTGCTATAGAAGAAATTTATGAATTAGCTCAAGAAGATTCTTATATTATAGATGGTAAAAAATATTCATTAGCTGGAGTTGCTGAATTAGCCAATAAAGATGGTAGAGGAGTTTCAAAATATTTAGAGGAAAATGGAATTGCTAAGCATAATGTTTTTGAAACTGGACTTGATAAAGGTTTTGGATCTTTTGTAAATACTGTATTTAAAGCAGGTGCTCAAGAGATGGTGGGTGGTTTTATGATAGGTACTGTTTCAGCTTTAAACCAAGGTTATAAAGAACATAAATTTGGGAAAATAGCTACAGATATTCAATTTAAATATACTGAATGGGCTTCTCAAAATTCTAATAACATGAAGTTATGGAAAGCTCATTTAAAAAATGAATTAACTAATGGAAAATTAGATCAATATTCTTATACACAACTATTAAACAATTTAGAGAAAAATGCTTCTACTTTTAGAGAAGTTCCTAAGCATGCAGATTTACAAGATAGGAAAGAAGCTTTTGATTTAATAACCGAGAAAAAACAATTACAAGAACAGATAGATAAATCTAAGAGTGAAAAGAATGTAGAATCTGTAAATGAACAAGTTGAAAGATTAAAAGAAGTAAATGAAAAGTTAAAAGTCATTTCTTCTTATGCTAGTAAAAATGGACAACGATCAAGAGTTAATACACCTATTTTAAATAAGGCTTTAAATAAAACTAACTTGATCAGCAAGAAAGATGAAACTATTATAAATACCATTCGTAAAACGTACATGGGTGATAATGGTATAACAAATAAACAATTAAAAGAACTTGGATTTGATCAGCGTGGAATAGAAAGTATATCTGATGCGGTTGGTGCATTAGAAGCCTTATCAGAGAAATACAAAAATAGTGGTAGTAAATCTAAACAAAATGTAGCGGAAGATATTGATAAAATGATAGGATTTTTAATGAATGAAGCTTCTAGTACGCAAAACGTTATATCCATAGATGTTGGTCATAAAACGTCAAATGGTAAAACACAAGATCAAATTGAAGATCTTTACATGGCAAACAATGATGTAAGTGGTGATACTGGTGAAACTGTTTATTTTATAAATAATAAAGCTGTGTCTGGAAGAGTGTTCCAAAATAAAATGGGTGATGCTAGTTTTCAAGAAGAATTAAAAAGTGGTAAATCCAGTATATTGATATTAGGTCCTTCTTTAAATACTAGAAATCAATACACAGGTAAAGGTTCTGTAATGGAACAAATGATTGCAGAAGGAGCAGAAGGTGTAAAAGAAATTGTAGATGCAACTAATGTAGCAGAAGCAGTAGAGGTTTTTGATACTTCTGATAGTATGGCTGAAGCATTAAGGAAGAAGGGGATTAAAGATAGATCTGGTAAAAATTTGACAGGAGAAAGTTTAGAAGCCGCAATTAAAGAAGCTGTTGGATCAGACGGGTTTTTCCTTGACGGTAACGAAATATGGATAAACAAAGAAATGGCTGCTAAAGTTGGAGCTATTGGAGTTAGCTCACATGAATTACTACATGCTATATTAAAGAGTAAAATACAAGATGCTAATACCGGTTTAATAACCGCAGATGGAATTGCTTTAATAGATAAATTTAAAAGAAAATTATCTAAAAAAGATTTAGCTGCAATTGAAGAAAGAATTGAAAAGTTTGATAAATATGAAGTAATAGAAGAAGAAGTTGATGGAAAAATGGTTGAGAAGATAGTTGAGAAAGCTAAAGAAAAATATTATAGTGAATATCTTACTTACTTTTCTGATCTAATAACATTAGGTACATCTACCACACAAGGAACTAATTGGTGGAAGGATGTTGGAAATACATTAACATTTAATTATTTTAAACCCGCTGGATTTAAAAACGCAGAGTTTACAGATGCTAAATCTGTTTATAATTTTGTTAAATCTTATTCAGAAGCATTTAAGACTGGTAAGTTCAAGGAAATAGCACAGGAAGTTGCTAAAGACAAAAAGATTGACGCAAGTCCTACTGGGAAAACTGATTTTTCTAAAACTGTAAACGAAAAGATAAGTGATCTACAAAGTCAGAAGGAAAGTATAATTGAAGATCAAAAGAAATTATTTAAAGAAAAAGGTGACAAAGCTCTTATGAAAGAGAATGTCAAAAGTATTACGGAAATAAATAAAAGAATAAAAAAATTAAAAGGAGAATTAACCAGATCAAAGAGAAAATCCAAAAGAGATATTACTAGTAGAACTAAAGTGTCTGCTGCATCAATAAATATAAAAGATGAAACAGCTAATAACAAAAAGAAAAGGCAAGACAAAAGAAATACAGACATACAAAGTATCTATGAAACACATGCTAAAGGAAAAACTAAAGAAGAATGGCGTGAATTTTTAGAAACTCCTCAAGGAATAAGTGTTAGAAATAGAATGATTGAAATGTATATGCCAGACATGTTAAGTATAGCATATCAAAAGGGAGTGGAAAATCCTACAGATGCAGCTTATGAAGGTATTATTCCTTTAACTCAACATATATCTGCTTTTGATCCTTCAGTTAACAATAATTTAGCCAATTACACTGGAACGTATTTAGGTTTAAAAACTTTAACTGGTGCAAAACGAGTTCAAAGTAAAGGTGACGCTAAAAGTTTAGAAGAATTAAAAGAAGGTGGAAGAGAGATAGCCGACACTAGCGTAAGTATTGATAAGGAAACTAAACCTGAACCTACTAAAGTATTGTTAAGCACGAAATTAGGTGTTAAAAAAGCAAAAGTTCATTATAAAAATATTGTAGAAAAAGCTAAGAAGCTAAAGAAAAAAGATATTCCAACTACATATAAAGGTACTAAAGACTTAGATGCTAAAGGTACAGTTGATATGTTCTTAGAAGATCCTACATCAGTATATCAAAAAGGAAAAACAAAAGGTAATAATATAGCTGAGTCTATTACAGATAAACTATTAAACAATAAGGATCTTAATAAACAAGATATAGAAGCCTTACAACCTTTCATTAATAAGCATGCTGACGCTTTAATGGCTGGAGCTATTTCCGAAGGAGCTACTCCTGGTGGTAAATCTACTGGTGTTCAAAACGTATTACTAGAAGCATTGTTTACTAAAACGCAGCGCGCTAAAATGGCAAAAACCGGGAGTGCGCAAGGTTTACCTATACAAGTAAAGCAAGAGATTAGTAATAAATTTAGAAATAAGTTCTTAAGTTTAATGGGGTTAACTCCATCGGGTAAAAGTAACATTAGAGATATCGGACTATCTAGTCAAACTATAAAAGCTGTGCTTGCTCAGACAGGTAAAATAATGAGTAATCAAGCTATTAGACAAGCTCACCCATCAGCTAAGAAAATAGGTGAAGGTAAATCTAAAATAATGTGGAGTAAAAGTGTTGCTCCTACTTCTCCTATTAAACTTACACACCTTAATGATGTTGTTGACTTAAGTTATTCTGATATTACTAGTCAAAAAGGGTATGAAGCTCTCAGTAAGAAGGGTAATAATGGTAATTGGAATTTAACTAAAGAAGAGAGATTTCAAGCAGATATGTTTTTAAGAAAAATAGCTCCTTTGCTACCTAAAAACTTTTTCAACTCTGGTAATTTATCACACTCTAGAGCATTGTTTCCAAATATGACTTATGTTGATAAAGTGCTTAATGGAGAAATGTATACTAGAGAAGAGTTATTGAAGTTTGGCATAAAAGAGGATGTTGTAGATCAATTAATGCAACCAGTCGTCTTTAATGAAAAAATGAATGATCAACCTACTAGATTCAAATATAGTATAAAAGGTAAATTTAAAACACATGTTGGTTCTGGTAAAAATAAAATGACAATAGCTAGTTACTTTAAATCAGATAAGTTTTTAAATAATGAAGCTAAGAAAATACCATTTTTAAAACAAGTATTTGAAGTTATACAAAGTGATTTAAAAACAAACCCTGAAAATGTTGTTTTTTGGGAAGCCTTATTAAGGGATGCTCAAAACTCAATGGGACATTTTGTAAAAACAATGGCGCCTTTAACTGCTTATCCAAAGAATTATAAAAATAAAATTAGAGAGGAACATAGTATGCCTCAGCACTTAGTGGCGAAATATTTACTTAACTCTGCTATTAATAATACTTTAGAAAAGGATTTTGAAAATATAGAAAAACATTATTTCCAAGTTGCTTTAAAGTTGAAAGATGATAGAAAGTTAAGTGATGCATATGGAGATATTACTGGAATTGGATATAACTTTGATAAACGGATGCCTGACTTTCACGAGTTAGGAATGGATACCTGGATTAGGTATTTAAACTTCTTAGTTAATAAAAATAAAGGCGGTATAAATCCTAATAGCTATGAACTTATCCAAGAAGGTGGTACCTTAGCTGACAAATATAATTTAGGAATTACAACTGCAGATATACAAGGATTAGGAGCGACTATACGAAGCGTTATAACTCCTAAAGTTGTTGCTTACCAAATAAAATTAGCTGAGCAAGTTATTAAAGGTGAAATTACTCCTAAAGTAGCTAGAAACAGATTAATGAAAATGTTACCACTAGCTAAACCAATGCAAAAAGCAGCTATGAACTTTTCTAAAACTGTAAACTCCAGTGGCGTAGTTCAAGTAGACCCTACTACAATGACTGGTGAAGAGATTTTAAGTTTAGCTATGTCCATGGATCAGGCGTTGGCTGTGGCACGTGATCCAAATGCACCTGTTAAGAAAATAAGGGTGTTTGATTTTGATGATACATTAGCTAGGACCAAGAGTAGAGTTATATATAATAAACCCAACACTACAGGCAAACCGTCATCAAACCTAAAAGCTATTGTAATGGCTGGAGGACCTGGCAGTGGAAAGTCTACTGTTATAAAAGGCCTAGGATTACAAAAGCAAGGATACAAAGTAGTTAACCAAGATATATCTTTAGAATGGGCTAAAAAACTAGTTGGTCTTCCAGCGGGAGAAGCTGACTACGATGCTGTTCAACGTTCTGCAAGATCTGAACTAGGTGCATTGGCTAGAAAAATAGCTGATAAAAAATTAACTCAGTACACTAATCAAGGAACAGGTGTTATACTGGACGGCACAGGCGCTTCTTTAAAAGCTACTAAAGCTAAAGTGCAAGCATTAAAAGATATGGGTTATGAAGTATCTATGATATATGTAGAGACATCGAAAGAAACCGCTTTAGAAAGAAATAGAAAAAGGAAAGAAAGATCTTTAAAAGACTTTATAGTTGACAAAACGTGGGATTCAGTTAATGCTAACAAGCAAGATTACAAAAATGAATTTGGAGAATCGTTCTTTGAGGTTAATACTGATAATTTAGCACAAAAATTTCAATTACCTACTGAAGTAATAGAGAATGTTAATTTAAAACTAAATGAGAATATAAGAGGTAGATTACAACCTAGTCAATTTGCTGAGGTTGGTGCACAAATGCAAGAAGATGGGGCTACTTTTGATTTCAACGAATTCAACAGGGTTATTAATGGAAAGAAAGGACCGTTATTTGAAGTAGCTGAAAAAATTCAAGCTGCAAGAGGAACTGAAGATGTGTTTGTTTTAACTGCTAGACCTCAAGAAGCTGCTGGAGCTATCCATGAGTTTTTAAATAGTGTAGGATTAAAAATACCTATAAAAAATATAACTGGTTTAGAAAGTAGTTCTCCCTTTGCAAAATCACAATGGGTGGTAGAGAAAGCTGCAGAAGGCTATAATGATTTCTATTTTGCTGATGATCATTTAGCTAATGTTGAGGCGGTTCAAGAAGCTCTAGATCAATTAGATGTTAAATCTAAAACACAACAAGCTAAGATGCAATTTAGTATGACTACTAAACGTGATCTTAAGTGGGAGAGTTGGAAGGACGATTTTACTAAGCTTGATGAATATAAAACAAGCTTTAAATTAAAAGGTAAAACTTACAATATAAAGTTATATCAATTTGAAAAAGGAAAATACGAATTAGACTTTGGTTTAGGAAATGGCGGTGCATATGATTATAGCTTAGGGAAAGTGGGTATAACAAAGACAGGTAATGCAGCGGAAGTATTTAGTATAGTTTCTAATGGAGTATTAGATTTTGTAAGGAATAATAAAGCAAATGAAATACAATTTAGCGCTATTGAACCTAGTAGATCTAGATTGTATACTACACTTACTAAGTTTTGGGCTAATAAATTAGGATGGGGACATGAGGCAAACGTATTGTTAGATGGTAGTGGTTATTTTAAAATAGGTAAGAACGTACAAGATACTTCTTTTGCTGATCAAAAAGGACCAACGAAAAAAGTATTAAACGTTGTAGATAGAAAATCTAAACTACAAAGATCAATGGAATTTAGTAAAACTAAAGAAATTGATTCAGCATTTAATCTTATAATAGAACAAAAGACTGGTATTGGAGCTAAGAAAGTATTTAGTAATGCAAAAGCAAGAGTGAGAGGTAAAGGTAAAGGTAAAGGTAAATTCTTTATACCTGCATCACATGAAGATTTTGGAGGATTATTATATAAAACCTTAGCAAAAGGTAAAGTAGGTGATGGTCAGTGGGCTTGGTATAAAGAAGTACTTTTACAACCTTTCGCTAGAGGAATGAACAACTTAGCTAATGCAGAGAATGCTTTAAGAAATGATTTCAAGGCTTTAAAGAAAATACTAGTAAAAGAAGGAATACCTAAAAATTTAAACAAGAAAATCAAAGACGGCAGACTGAAAGATTACACTTATCAAGATATCATTAGAATATTAGCATGGGAAAATCAAGGAATAGAAGTAGACGGATTATCAAAAACTGATTTAAAGGCTATTAAAGATTTAGCTAAGGAAAAACCAGAACTACAGATATTTGCCGAACAATTAGTTGAGATAAATAAAGGTGATGGTTATTATTATCCTGGAGCGGATTGGACAGTAGGAACTATAACAACTGATATTCTTGATGGACTTAATAATGTTAAAAGAGCTAAATACTTAGCTGAATGGCAAGAGAACGTTGATATAATATTCTCTTCTAAAAACATGAATAAATTACAAGCTGCTTTTGGAGAAAGATATGTTGAAGCATTAGCTAACATTCTTACTAGAATGAGGACAGGTAAAAATAGAACTACAGGTAAATATGCTAGAATTGAAAACAGATTATTAGACTATTTAAATAACTCTGTTGGAGCTGTAATGTTCTTTAATACTAGATCAGCAGCTCTACAAACATTATCTACAGTTAACTTCATTAACTGGAAAGATAATAATATTATAGCTGCTTCTAAAGCTTTTGCTAATCAACCACAATATTGGAAAGACTTTATAGAGATAATGAATTCAGATTTTCTAGTTAGTAGGAGAAATGGATTAAAGCTTAATGTTAGTGAATCAGAAATTGCTGACGCTGCTGCTCGTGAGAAGAACAAATTTAGAGGGGCTATGGCATATATGTTAGATAAAGGATTTATGTTTACTAAGTTTGGTGATAGTTTTGCTATAGCAGCAGGTGGTGCTACTTTCTATAGAAATAGAATAAATACTTATCTAAAAGAAGGGATGAGTGAGATAGACGCTAAGAAACAAGCTTGGGACGATTTTAGAGAATTAGCTGAAGAAAATCAACAGTCTGCTAGACCAGATAGAATTAGCATGCAACAAGCTAGTAATATAGGTAGAGTTATATTAGCATTTGCAAATACTCCAAGTCAATATGCTAGAATAATGAAGAAATCATTTTTAGATTTAATAAATGGTAGAGGTGATTGGAGGGCTAATGTATCAAGAATAGTTTATTATAGTACTGTACAAAACCTTATATTTACTGCTCTTCAAAAGGCTTTATTTGCATTAGCATTTGATGATGAAGAAGATGAAGAAAAGAAACAGAAATATTACGATACAGCTAATAGCATGTTAGATAATATACTTAGAGGTTTAGGATGGGGTGGAGCTTTAGTATCAATGATGAAAAACGTTGGTATAGATATATACGAAAGATCTGACGAAGAAAATCAATCATACAAAGGAGCTGAATATTGGAAATCAACTTTTAAATTATTCGACTTCTCTCCTCCAATGGATATTAAAGTTCAAAAATTCCAAAGAGCTTTAGAAAATTGGGAGTATAATAGTTGGAGACCTGAAGTAAATGATCCATTTAGCATTGACAACCCAGCTTACAAATCTCTTGCATTAATGATTGCATCTACAACTAATATTCCGCTTGATAGATTATTACAAAAAACACAGAATATTGAAGCAGCATTACAAGAGGATCAAGAGACTTGGAAAAGAATAGCTTTAGTATTAGGTTGGCCAGAGTGGCAATTAGAAACATCTGCACAGAAAAACACTCGATTAAAAGATGATAGAAAAGAGAAATTAGAAATGAGAGCTGAAACTAAACCTAATTTATATACTAAAGCAGAACAAGAAGATATATTAAAACAACATGGATATAATCAAGCCGCTATTGATGAATTGAAAAATGAAGATGATAGGGTTAATGCAATATTGAAATCTCAAGAAGATAACAATGAAGTATATACTCCTTCTGAATATAAAAAAGGTAAATTTGATTCACCTAAAGATAAAAAAGAAAAGAAGGAGGCAATAGAAGCAAAAGAAGTAGTTGAAGAACAGAGTGATAGTGATAAAGTATATGATCTAAAGAAGGATGAACAAGTTAGAGCTCTTAAAAATCTAGGTGTTACTAAAAAGGAAATTGATTTATTACGTGTTGAAGGACCAAGAGTTAACAAGATACTTGAACTACAAGAAGAAAAAGGTTTTGACTTAGATTCACTTATAAATGCTCAAGTAAACTACAAACCTACTAAGCAAGAAAAATTATATAAGGAATTAGAAAGTTTAAATAAAGCTGATCAAATTGAAAAGCTTAAAAAAGGTGGACTAAGTGATGAAGACATCAAGAAATTAAAATACGAAAAAGACAGAATTGAAGCAATTATGAAACTTAAAAACGATTAAGATGAATGGAAATAAAAAATTAACACATATTAGTTCTTCGAGTGTAAACAACTCTAAGACCTATAGAAAAGACTTTTCAAAGCTAGCTAAAAACTTAGGTGATCCACCTTATTTAGCAGGTCAAGATATTTCTCCATCACCAAAAGGTAATATGTACACAGGAGATGTTGATATTCATAACGGTCCAAGTTATGGAGATATAATACATGGAGCAAACAAATATGGAGGTGAAGATTATGATTTTACTTATAGAAAAAGTACGCGTCCAAGTTCTCAAGGAGCTACAGTACAGCACTGGACTATAACTGGAATTAGAGGAGATGAGTAAAAAGGGAAAGTTCTATAATGATAATAGATATAATGCTAGAAATACAGTTAATTTTATTAACAATATTAGTAGTTATATTATGTAAAAAAGATGATATATTATGAGTCACAGAAATAGGAAAACAGAAGAAGATTGGGGTAAATTTAATCTCAATGCTTGGAAGAAATATGGAGGAAAAAAAATAAAAGGAACTTTTGGAGTTGATGATAAACAAATAGAAGGAACTTTTAAGAAAACGAATACTCCTAATGTTTATAAATTAAGAGAGAAAGGTAAATTAAAAAGTCATAAAATTACTGATAAACGATTTGATGTAACAAGAGACTAGGAACAAAGATAATGGGCACCATACCCAAAAGTTCCTGTAACCAGAAAAGGGGATCCAACGCGGATCCCCTTTTTAATTTGACTAAATTTATATTTATTTAATCTCGCAAGCACCACCAGCACAAGCTAGTTCACCTGATAAGTCTGTGTTATCTTCTATTTCTTTTATTTGAGTTAGATCTATTTCTTCAAGATCTTTTAACATTTCTTTATACGTAGAAGCGTTTATATCTTCAAATGGTGCTTGGTGATAATTACCACCATCATAAGGTAGTACAGCTAAACCATTGTAGTAATTTCTATTATCCCACATCCATTCCCCAGCATCTTCCCACTCATTATCTTTAAGTGATATAGTAGCAGATACATTATGAGTGTTAGATCCTTTCCTATGCCCAGGTACAACCCATTCCATAGCAACTTTCTTAACCCTCTCTAATAACTCAAACGCTGATTCAGTTCTAAGAATAGAACCTGCCGGAGCTTTCTGTGGTATAGATATCACCGCGTCTTTATGAGGGGCGAAATAATCATCTTCAACTAAGCTTGGGTGGTTATTTATTAAGTATTTATATATAGCTTCGTTTTTACCAAACCTGATCCTACGGATGTAATATTTATTGTGCCATGCATGAATACCCGATGAGGTTCCTAATGCCAGAGATGTCGTCCCTGCAGGCTTCACGGTCGTACATCGTGCTGCAGATTTGATCCCAATTAGTTTTGCAACTCTAGAATTCTCTTTTTTAACTATAGAAGCAGCAGCAGTCATATCATACCCTAATACTCTTCCACTAGCTATCCCCGTCATTGACACCCCTATTAGAGCATCCTTTTCTGTCGTCTCTTGCCATATCTCTCGTAGATAATGAAATTCAGTATATCCAGCTTGTAACGTACCTATGAATGCAGCAGCTTTAACCCTAGCATTTAAATCATCTTGACTCTCTATATCTGAAGCGTTTACTTCACATAGATTACAGAATTGATAAGGTCGTAAAGCAATCTCACAACAAGGATTCGTACCCCAATCTTTGTCATTGTTAAAGTAAATACCAGGTTCCCCAGTTTTAGATAACTCAACTCTTTTCCAAAGATTCATAAAGAAATCCTTAGTAATCTTATGCCTCATTAATACAGCTGAAAAATTAGCTCGTTGTCTCTGTGGATCTAATACCCAGAAATCTCCTGATTTAGAAGCAATCATCTCTTCATCATCAGCAGAGAATAAACATATCAATGCAGCTCTACGAATACCTCCAGCTAATACAGCATCGGCAATATGACAAACTAAATCACTAGCTTCTGATGTAGTTAATAACTCACCATCTTCTTTTTGATCTAATATACCAGTGAGCTTTACAATACATTCTTTTAAAGGTTGAGGTCCTGGTGCTTTGCCACCTGATGTCACTAGTTGCGCCCCTTTAGCCCTAATATCTGAGTAGTCGAACTCTATTCTAGAACTCTTACCATTAAGATAAGACTTCATAAGAACCTTAATAGCATCAGCCCAACCTTCAATTGAATCCCCAATCAAAAATCTACGTTTCCTTTTTAAATAAGGTTTATTTACTGGTGGTAATTTTGCGACATGGTGTTTTTGAACTGAATAACCTATGCCAGTTCCTCCAAGTAGAAGGAACATTATCTCAGAAAATGCATCTACATCTTCAATAGGTAGATAACCACAGTTGTATACTCTGTTAGGAGATATCTCAATTGGTTTACCACTGAACTGAAGACTCCGCATAGAAGGTAAAACCTTTTTATCATATACGAGTTTATAATTCTCTCTTATTTGGTCTTCTAAATTTGGATACTTTTTAATATGCATATCCATATTACGAGTGACCAATTCACTCCATGATTCTCTTCGATTTAATTCTGGAATATATTTTGCATACTTCGTGTACACAATTATATTTGATAAAATTTTGTTTGATAGCTCCATATTCCATATTATTGGTTGTTTAGTTTATATTTTTTAGTGCTAGTTCCGTCTTGATATATCTCAATAATAAGACCGTTATAACTATCATCTACCTCTTGACCCATAGTATTAATTATTCTATCTAATACATGAGGTTTGGGTTCTTCTATTATTATTGCAATGGGATTAAACGTTTTATAATCTCCATTATGATCAGTTTGCTTTAATCTGTAATATGAAATTCCTTTTAATGGTTCATAATCTAGTGAGTTATAATCTATTTGTTGATTAGTAGTACCTGCTCCTGCTATTATACTTATAGTTTGCCATTCTTCCACATCTGTGCTTCTTTGTATTTCAAAGTAATCGTTATTTACTTGAGAAGCAGTACTCCATTCTAGTATCACTATAGATCCACTTGGATCTAGTTCTCCAGAAAAACTAACTAAGTCAATTGGAAGTGGTTGTCCTCCTCCAAATCCTTGAAACCCATCAAAAGCCATATCACTCATATAGTCAGTGCCAGTTGTACCAGTTATTCTAAAATAAGCTTCAACTCCTTTTAATATAGGTAAATCTACAAATCCTAGTTTCCATGAATTACCTTGATCCCCACTTTGACTCCAAGCAGGAAACCATTGAACTTGATCTAAAGACCATTCTAACGACATGATAGCTACACTTGAACCATACATGTGATAATAAAATTGAATAAACGGAGAAAGTTCTTGAGTAAAATCAAACTTAGGAGATATTAGGTATGCTGTTTTACTATAGCAACTTGAAGCTTCCATATATAAATAACTACCACCACCAGATTGATCTGCTGTAGGTCCTGTATTTAATGATGGAGTATTAACATCCCTTGGTTTCCAATCACAATCATCATTTCCCTCATTATCATTACTCCATCCTTGTGATGATAAATTAACTACTGAACAACACGCTGTAGAAGCGTTTGGTTCTAAGTCAAATCCTTCTTCATATGGATAAGTATCTACTACGAAAGGAGCTGATGGGTTTGCATCTTCTATTAATAATTCATCTAAACAAATATCTGATTGCCAACCCACTGTATAACCTGTCCAACTTAATATTACATAAGATAAACCAGCATAAGCTGATAAATCAATTGTAGTACTTTGCCAATTAATATCACCATTAGTATTATTCCATACGTCATAAGTCCAAGTTGATCCATCATAGACATCTAGTTGTAATAAACCAGGTCCATAATTAACTCCATTAGAAGCATACATGTGATAATTAACTGTAATCTGAGGTGATGCAACGGCGCTAAAGTCACATCTACCATCTAACCAAGCTTGTTTACTAGGGTAATTAGGTGTTGATGATTCTATAAACATATAACCGTTAGTACCTAATGCTCCATAAGGCGCTGATTGCGGTCCTGTTCCACCAGATGGTGTTGAGGAACCAGATTTATGAGTCCAATCAAAATCGTCGCCAGTTGCGTTTATCCAGTCGGCTCCAAGTCCTAATTCAAAATCTGTATTATGAGGAAATGTAGTTATTTGTGAACTACATACACCTATAAATAAGCTTAATATAAATATTAAAAATATTTTAAGTGGGTAATTGTTCTTTTTCATGATCTTTGGGTTTTGCTCCCTTTTGCTTGATCATATTTTCTTTGAGCTTTTCTAAAGCTTCCTCATAACCAGGCATTAATTTGAGAGTTTCGAAAGTGCCCACTGCTAATTCTCTTATATGGGCTATTTCTCTTAATAAATAAAGATTAGAGTCTGTTAAAGTCTCTACTTTGTTTTTCATTTGTAATAGTGTTTGCTCTTTCATTTAATTAAAGTTATTCGTATTTTTTTTCGTATTCTTCAAGTTCACTAGATTTTAAATAGCCTTTTTGTTCAATACTCCATTTAATAAATTTTTCTATTTGTCTTTCTTTGTATTTTCTTCTTGCTAAGTCCTTTTTTCTAAAATCAGTCTTATTGTTGTATCGCATTCCTTCTGGTTTTGAGGTTTATACAAAGTTATTTCAGGCAAATTTAATTGGACGTATCTCTTAAACATCTTCCAGCGTATCGGGAAGGACTCATTCGCCCTTCCTTTACACTCTATGATGAAGCCATCACCAATAAAATCTGGCGTATACTTTATATTTTGAATTTTCTTTTCACCTCTATTTTTGTATTCTCCTCTTCCATTAGCACATCGTTCATATACTTCATTTGGGAAATGGAATTCATTTATAAGGGTGAATGTTTCTCCTTCGTACTCAGCTTTTATTTTAAACATTTTTAAAGCATTGTACATATATGCTTCTAGGCCTGAAGCGAATTGTATTCCATCTACAATTATTTTCTTAGATACTACAGGACCTTTTTTTCTCCTGTATTTTTTCATGTATTATTTGAAGTGTAGTCATTACCATAAAAACCTTTAGTATAACCAAAATTGTCTTTATCATAAGTAACTTGTTCTCCTTTCATTTTCTTTAATAACATTTTGGCTTTTAATTCTTGTAAAGCCTCTAAATCCCCTATAGTTGTTTTTGCTCTAGGTTCAACATCTTTAACTTGACATTTACAGTGAGGTGTGTACGCTAAATCTTCTTTAGCCGCTTGGATATATAATATAGCATCCATTAGTTCTTCTTGAACATCTTGGAGATATTCACCTAAGTTTTTAACTCCTTGACGTCTTTCAGCATCTAAGGTTTGACCATATTTATTATATCCTACATCAGATCTACTTACAAATTGATCTACAACTTGTTTTACTATTGGATCTCTAAAATAATAGCTTACATCACCTTCATCATTCACATCTTCTAAATCACTATCATACAACCCTGGATCTTCTTCCCAATCACTAAAATTTAATTCTTTAAATTCATCTCTATTTTCCATCTTTCACAAATGTTCCGTTTTCCATTTTACCTGTTCTCTTCGCGATTACTTCGTATGCTGACTCAATACATTCTTCTATTTTGAATCCTTCTAAATGCGCAAGGTTAGTTAGTACAACTACAATATCACCTATAGCATCTACGATCTCTTCATGATCACGTTTTAATAATGCTTTAGCTAATTCTCCTGCTTCCTCTTGAAGTTTTACATATTGAGTTTTGCTATCACCTTTTCTATATAAACCTCTTTTACCTGCCCAATCTCGTATCCGTTGGAATACTGGTGTAGGTATAGGTGATCCATTTGATAATGGTTCTTTTCTTATTTTTCTTTTCAATTCATCTATAACCATTTCACTTTGTGTTTTATAGTTATCCATTAACCTTTGGTTATGTGTTTGAAAGAAATTAATAAATTCTTCATAATATGCTTTGTTATAAATATAACTCCTCGATGCATCATACATAGAGGTTTTAGCATTGTTCACTATCCATTCTACTGTTTCTTTAGTAAGTTCAAATGTTCCGTGTACTGTCTCCCATGTTTTTCCTAAACTCTTATTAAGTTTCTTTTTTAACTCTGTTAAAGGAAAAGGGAAAGTTGTCGTTTGTTCTGTTGCGTTTATTCTCATTTTATTAAATAAGTTTTTATATAATTTTCTATCTACTTTGTAGCCATAAGACTGTTGAAGTTCTATCTCACGGTTTGATATATAATCTATATCCGTACTTTGATCAAGAACCTCATATTCATCTGGGAGATATCCCTGTTGGTGTGTTACCCTATCTAAAAGATTACGTGTAACTCCAACTTTTTTACCTGGTATATGGTAAATATAGTACATTATTTTTTCATCCATAATAATCTGCTTTTTTTTGTAATAAACTATTTTTTCCTAATTGTTGATTGTAAATATGCATGTTATGTGCAAAATGATAATAACCACCCTGTTCATATCCTGTCCATCCTGAGACTAATTTATGTAATTCTGAAAAACAATACTGATCGTTGCAGAAACCGAACCAGAGATCATTAGATCGCATCGTGATGCACATTTCAAGCTTATCATTGATAACTGAAAACTGAATTGCAGTTGTACATGGTGTATCGTGTCTATATTTCATCATTTCTTTACCGTCATATATTGATATAACAGCTTGCCTAGTATCTGGAGCATGTTTTAACATAGCTATAACTCTATCTAATTGGCAATTTCTATCCCATTGATAGCCGTAATTAGAATTAACATTACCATCTACATCTGCCATTCTCTCCCATATCTTTGGTATTATTCCATATATTTTCCCTAATCTTTCTACTTTAGGATCTCCTGTTAGGTACCATTGCCATTCAGCTTTAGCATAGTCTTCTTTCCATTCTCTAAATGAAGTTTCTATTTTATTGTTCCAAGGTTCTTTAATATAGAATCCTATATTAAACAACGCTTTGGTTTTGTCATAGTCTATTCCATTATCACTTATAACATCGTATAAATGATAAAACGCTTTATCAGCGGTTCTGTATATATTACTCATCTTTATATTTATTATAATAATACTTGTATAATTCAAAAACCTTCGGATATAATTCGTTTGGTCCGTATTCTCTTGGGCTTTTTATTTTCTTGTTATCTATAGTAATTTCAATCTCCCAGTGTCTGTTACCAAAGCCAGGTGAAGTTGCAAACATACCTATAGTTATCCCATGATCTAAACACCAGCTATAAGCCTTCATTGTTTCTGGATCACTCCAATCTGGTGGTGTCATTTTTATATTTGGTACTGGCATTATTCCCAGGGTAATGGTTCACTAGGGTTCATAGTAGGACTAATATGTGGTATAAAACAACCTGAATTAACCTCCCATTTGAAATGAGCTTCAGCTCCATTTTCACCTAAGTTTTGAAATTTAACTTTAAGTACTTTTACCTTAACGGTATTAGCTCTGTAATTTCTATGAACTAACAATCCGTGGTAACTAGCATCATACCATTCACCACCACCTTTTATGTTATACATATTAGGTTCTTCCATGTTACCATCTTTATCTTTATACATTTTAGTTGGGTGTGCTACTACTATAACTAAGACATCGTACTTCTTTGCGAAGACTTCTAGTTTAGTTAAGTATTCTAATGTATAAACATTAACATCAGCTGATCCAGCGTTTGCGTCACGTACCTTATTATATGGGTCAATGACGAGACACTTAATCCCTTTACGTTTAACTAACTCAGCCCCTTTACGTAGTACCGCCTCTAATGAGTAACGTTCCATGTCTATAAAGAAGAAATTATCATTTACTTTAGCACCAATTCTTTTCCATTTATCACCACCTATTTCACTTTTATCAGGCATATCCTCCCATAACTTCCTCATTAATTTATGAGCATGAAGATAGGTTGGTTGGTTTTCTGGAGAAGCAAAAGCTATTTTCCATTCGTAGTTTCTATTGTATCCTACTACCATCTGATCTACAAAATCTGATTTACCAGATGATGGTATTCCAGTGACAGATATAAACTGCCCTGTATATGTTGAGAAGATCTCATCGAAGTTTTTTAATCCAACTTGAAATCCTGGTTTAAAACCATTCTTTACAAAGTCAGAGACTTCATCTTCTATGTCGTTAAATGTAGTTACATTTTCCAGTGGAACTGGTTTTGCTGTAACTATTTTTTTGATTAACGCAGTATCACCATGCTTTGTTAGGTATTCATTAGCATCTTTGCAATCATCAAAAGTAACTAGGTAACATACTTCCGCACCTAATCTTCTTACTAATTCACGTTGCAATGCTAATCCGGCTTCATCTGTATCAACTGCAATAATTATTTTCTCTTTATCTGTAAAATAATCTATACAGTTATCTAGATAATCTAGGTTATTGGTATTTAATGTAGCTCCATTTGGAACAGAGACTACATTTGTTATACCAACTTCGCATAAACTAAGAGCATCCATTTCACCTTCTACAATAATACAATCAGGGTGACCCACTAAACTGTTTATATTATAAAAGACCTTTTCAGCTCCTTTGTATAATTTGAAGTTCTTTCTACCATCTCTATATTTTACATTGATAAGTTCATCACCCATGTAATAATTGAATTGAATAGTACTTTCTTTTTTGCCTGTTTGAGGCATAAATTCAGATCCTTGCGTGACTTTCATTTTGTCTAAAGTTCCTTTACTTATATCTCTAGTTTTAAACCAATCTAAAGTTTTCCCATTAACTAATGCTGGTTTTATAGTTTTATTTAAAACAGGAGGTTTAGTATACTCACGAGTTACTTTACCTTTTCGTTGATATGTGTGAAGTTGGTAAGACTTATCACAGTTGTGACATGTCCCTAGACCTCGTTCCCAATCATATGACGAACACTTAGCTTTACTGTTCTCCGGTTTCCTAGTATGTGAACACAGGGGACAAGTCCCCTGCGATTCACCAACCTTTAAGTCATGTTGATTAAACTGGTCGATCAAAAATCCATTGATCTCCGTGTTGTTTACCATACTTTTTATTTATTTAAAATGGTGGATCTTCATCTTCATCTCCTAATGGTTCAGCAACG
>Ga0080013_1000658_pt1 | contig 48204 bp, 50 predicted proteins | sample ETNvirenome_6_85_FD_69236 | JGI IMG/M metagenome (GOLD analysis project Ga0080013, IMG submission 69236) | Marine viral communities from the Pacific Ocean - ETNP_6_85 (SPADES assembly) (version 2) | ecosystem: Environmental > Aquatic > Marine > Oceanic | place: Pacific Ocean | collected 2013-06-19
GCGGCGGCATGCGAAAAGAAATGTTCGATATTTACGCAACAGATTTAATAAACAACAATTTATTCTACAAACAAAAGGAAAAACAATGAAAACAGTAGAAGTTGGAAACAACGTAAAAGTCCACTATGTAGGAACCCTTACAGATGGCACAGAATTTGATAGCTCGCATAAGCGAGGTGAAGCGCTTCTCGTAGAAGTGGGATCCCCTGGATTACTAAAAGCTTTTGATGAAGCAATCGTGGGAATGACCGAAGGTGAAATAAAAGAGATCACTCTTTCCGCCGAGGAAGGATATGGAGCCCGAAACCCTGAAGCATTTCAAACGGTGCCGAAGGAAGCCTTCGGATCAGAATTTCAATTTGAAGAAGGTCAGACAGTGCAAGGCAATGGACCGTATGGGCCTTTTTTGGCTACGATCAAGCAATTGGAAGAAACTGAAGTGGTATTGGATATGAATCATCCTCTCGCCGGCGAAGCGCTTAAATTTCAAATTGAAATGTTAGAAATAATTCCGGAAGGAGAGTAAAATGAATTTTTTAGATAAATTTAAGAGCATTATTACATTTGATAGGCTGACAGTAGGAAACAAGGAAGTAAAATCAACATCGACGGCTTCTAACACGTCTGCTGTCGATTTGTCAACACTTAAGGTGACAGAGTTAAAGGCTCTTGCTAAAGAGCGAGGGCTAAAAGGCTATTCTACTCTTAAAAAGGCAGAACTACTCAGCCTCTTAAATGCATGAATTGGCTTTTAACATTACTAATTGGATGTCTTCCACCATTAGCATATAGAAATTATGCCGGCACTAATTTCGACACCACTCGAAGCTCGTGTGTAGATGCATTATATGTTAACTTAGACAACTCCAAATGTGATGATGCGCTAATTTTCAATTTTCCTCGCAATGATTATTTTTTAGTACGCTGTATTGATAATAATCCCGGAATAATTGATAATTGGACAATTCACTCTTTTTATATCGCCTCTCGATATAATACCCCAACATGGACCACTTTTATGATGGATGAGTCATATACGTGGTTCTGTTCAGACCAGCAAATGGTCGTATACACCAAACCAAGGAATTGAAATGTATATAATTTCAGAAATGTGTTTTTTCATGGCCGCACTTACTTTCGGCGCATTGGCAGGGCACTACATAACCAAAGATTACTATATCAAACAACTATTAACAAAGGAAGGAAAATGAATAGATTAATTTTATTGTCGCTGCTGCTTATACCAGCATGCAACAAGGACTCGGGAAAGGATTCTCCCGATAGCGGCGACAGCGCCGCAGTAACTCCATTAGACCCGCAAGGTCGAATTGGAGGATTTGTGACGGACGAAAACAATAGCCCTCTAGAGGGTGTTCTCGTATCAGCACAAGGCATCAACGCCACCACGGCCGCAGATGGCTCGTACACTCTTTTAGAGGTGCAACCGCAAACTGATATCGTACTTCAGTTTAGCAAGCGCGGATATGCGTCCAATTATAAGGTCACTTCGTTGTTGACCTGGGAAACTGTCGCATCCAGCGCAACTCTTTTGTCAATCGATGGAAGTGAGACGTTCTCCAGCTTTGATGAATCCTATTTTATCATTGAGGAGACGACTGTAGCTTTTGAAGCCAACAGCTTCACCGACAAATCAACAGGACAACGTTATAATGGCGATGTTACTGCTGAAGTCACGCACGTTGACCCGTCAACTGACGAAATTGCAGGCGCCCCACGCGATCTGTCTGCTATTTCTAACAGCGAAGACTCTCAACTCGTTTCTTACGGAATGGTTGACGTGTCATTATTTGGCGAGAATGGCGAAGAGCTTTCGATTGACTTGGATAAGCCAGCAACCCTGCGTATTCCAATCACCAATGGAAGCCTCCCAGACGGTCTCAAAATGGAGCCCGGAGACATTCAAAATACTTGGTCTTTTGATCCCATCCAGGGAACTTGGATCGAAGAAGCAACTGGAACCATTAGCGCCACTAACGATCAGTTGTACTTTCTTTTTGAAGCTCCGCACTTTTCGTGGTGGAACTGCGATCAGGGATTCGTCCCATCGTGCGCAGAAGGTCGTGTAGTCGACTTTCTGGACTTCCCGGTACGGGGAGCCGATGTAACTTGTGCAGGCGGTCAGACGACTTCTACGGCGGTTACAGACGAGAATGGAGAGTATACGTGCAGCATCATGGTAGGCGACTCGGTTAACTTCACCGGCCGCACCTTTGTAGCTAATCGCACCTGGGACAAAACTGTCGGCGCTATCTATATGGATAGCGAAGGCTCTTCTGCCGCAGACTGTGAGCCCATCGCAGATATCAAGATTGATGTCTGTCGGATTGCAGGCGCTGTGAATATTGAGAATTATGATGCAGTAATTGATATCAATAACCCTGAACTGGCTGCAGCAGATTCTATTTCGGCTGTGTTCTGGGAGCCTCCGGGAGATATCTCTTATTGTGCAGACCCTTGGTCGAGCCTTGATGCCGGCGAGTGCTGGAGCGGAACTAACGATGAAATCGTTTCCATGTTCCCCGAAAGCGCTTTTCCTGGAATTCCAGACACTGCCCGTTCGGCAGGAAGCTGGGTTCAGGTATCAAATGACCGCGGCCATTTTAGAATGGAGAAAACTCTTGAAGGTAATCTTCCGTTCTATAATTGGGATGTCCACACAGTTGAAAACGGAGTTATTTCTAGCGAGCGCCCCGACTTCAAGCAGGAAGATATTATCAGTGTAAAAGCTGATGGTGATTTTAACACCTATTTTGGACCCTGGAGCGTCGAAGAATTTGCGACGGTACCAAGCCAAGTATTCTTTTCTGCGGACACTCTGACGAGCAATGGCGGCGCGCTAATGGTAGACTATAGCAATAACACTGAGGGCGATGTCTTCTTTGCAGCTATGGTCTTGGACCAACAGGTGCTGTGTAAGTTTGACGATGGAGGAGCGTTTTTGGTTCCACCATCGTCTCTCTCGGGACTTGAATCTGGGTGGGGAGGAGCATCGGTATTTAACCTGTCGATGGATCTCGTCGCTGGACCCGATGGCTTGCCCATTTATGCGCAAGTCTTTTCAGGAGAAACTGTTCCTCTTTTGGTAGAATAAACTAATTATAAGGGAACATTTGGGAGCCAGAGCAATCTGGCTCCCCTTTTTTATAGGAGATAACAAAATGGATAGACTTCAACAAAGACGCGATCAAATTCGTGCACGCAACCGAGTTCGCTATTCGGCTGACCAAGAAATTATGAGAACATATCACATTAATGCTGATTTAACTCGCGAAACTACCGATGAAATTGCGGAGGCTCTTTGGGAACTAAAAGACTCGATGGATCTTCCGACAGAAGAGATCGAATTAGCCATTGCATCCCGCCAATTAAAATAAATTATTTTTTTATCCTTCCGTTCAAAAATATGGTATAATTATTAATGAAGGAGGATTATGAGTGGGAACTATTTTTGTGTTTAGTTTAGGATTACTTTATGCAAATTTCATGGAATGGTACGTCCACAAATATTTCTTTCACGGTTTTGGAAAAAAGCAAAATAGTATTTTCGCTTTTCATCTAAGAGAACACCACATTGAATGCCGTAACCAACAGTTTCTAGATACTCGCTTCACAAAACGCGAAACACTGGGACTTTTAGGGTTTTTGCTGCTTTATTTGCCGCTCTATTCTGTAGCGCCAGCATTTTATATAGCGCTGGTGTTATATGGGGCGGCATTTGTTATTGTGCATAAGCTGCAGCATCTCTACCCCCATATGGCCAAAAAGCATTTTTGGTGGCACTGGAATCACCACATGCATAATCAAAATAAAAGCTGGAATGTGGTTTTTCCTTTAATGGATTGGATTGCAGGCACCCTGGAGGAACGACAAGATGAAAGTTAAAGTTGCGTTCTATAAAGGAAAGGGAAACTGGAAACATAAAATTGTGCGGTGGTGGACAAAGAGCCTCTATAGTCATGCAGAGCTTATAATGCCTGATAATTACACTTGGATTAGTATTAGCCCCTTATTAAGTGCAAAAGTTTCAAAAAGGATAAAGACTGATTTTGATTTAGGTAAATGGGATTTTGTTTCATTAGAAATTAATGAAACTCAACATGAGATAATACAGGATTTTTACGACGACACTGCCGGCTGTCGTTATGATTGGATCGGTATGATATTATCTCAACTTTTATCTTTTCATATAAAAAGAAAAAACAGGTGGTATTGTAGCGAATGGATAGCTTATGCCTTACGTATCGCCGGCGTAATTAATTGGAGAGTAATCAAAATATATGATCAAAGCGATCTGTCGCCTCAAAAGCTTTATGAAATAATCACAAGCCAAAAAGAGAAACAACAGGAATGTCCTCCGGAAAACTATTAGAGGAGCTTAAAGTCGGTGACCTTGTAATTTTAAAAGGTCGTAGACAGAGAGATCAAAAAAGATCAGCTATAATACTGAAGGTTTTAACCGATCATGACCGGTTTTTAATAGAATCTACAGCCTGGACACAATTTGACTACATGATATACACAGAAGGGAAGACTATGTATGTGACGGAAGGACACATTTATCGTGTTTTGAATAGTAGAGAGGAAGAACTATAATGTTGCAATGTATTTTAGACCTGCTCCGGCGCCTAACGTCCGGTTTCTCAAAGAATCGACTAGGTACTACTGAGGAGCCCGCGTTTCGCTGTCCATGCTGCGGATATGCTCCTTGCGACTGCGATGACCATTAAAAAACTTAAATTATTGCTTGTAGGCGCCTTATTGGGAACATTAAGTTGTGGACCAGATTACGGAATGCAATATGAAGTTATAGAAGAAATTCAACCGACCGAAGTGGTAGTAGACTCGTTTATACAACCGAGCCCCCCTACCAAACTAGATGTCTTAATTGTTCTTGATACTTCGGGTTCCATGAACGATAATTTTCAACAAGTAAGTACGGGCGTAGAATTGTTACGCGGAGACATTGAAGCTTTAACATATGATTATAAAATCGGCTTTATAAACTCTGGTTTGGCTAGCCCGTATTTTGCGGGCCCTTATGATTATAATTCGGACTCTATTGATTTTTTGTTAGCTCCTTATATTTTGGGCGCCGATTGGTATGAAAGAGGGTTTCAGACCATGCATGCATTTGTCTCGACCACGGTCGAAGGGGCCGGCTTCTTTCGAGACGATGCTGATAAATTAATTATTTTCGTATCTGATGAGGATGAACAAGGCGCAATCCCGACCAATGTTTTTCATGATTGGCTCGTAGAAAAATTTGAATTAGTTCAGCATGACGTAGTGGCGATTATTCAGCTTGAAAATGGTGAATGTCCGCTTAATTGGGAATATGATGTTGGACAAAAATATATTGATTTAGTAGCTTATTATGGAAAAGTGGGAATTGATATTTGTAGCGATTGGGAAGCATGGTTAGGAGATAGCACATTTTTAGTTGGCGAGATAGATTATATTAATTTATCTCAAACCCCGTTGGAAGACAGTATTGTAGTATATCGGAATGGGCTAGAAACACAACTATGGTATTATCTAACAGAAACAAACACAGTATATCTCGATTTTGTTCCCGATCCGGGCGAATTAATTGAGATAGGATATGTTGTTTTATAAAAATACTTGACTTTCTTTAAAAGGGTGTTATAATATAAAAACGAGTCAAGGAGCAATAGTGGACCCGCAGCATGAAAACAATAAAACTTGGAAACAAGAAGGTATTTTTGATACTTATGAAGAAGCAGATAGTACAAGAGCAGTGATGTTGTCGATGAACACCGATAATAAACTATTAGTAAAAGTGAAGAGATGTGGGCCCGATGGAGTACGGTTTAAAGTTAAATCTTGGTACCCCCCAGCGCCCAAAAATGAAAAAAAGCGAGGAAAAAAGAAAAATGGCTGAAGAAAAACCAGTTGTAATGGTTTCTGGAGGATTTGATCCTGTGCATGCAGGTCACATCCGGTTAATTCGTGCCGCTGCCGAATATGGTGATGTAATCGTTATTGCCAATTCAGATGAGTGGCTTTTTGAAAAGAAAGGTTTTGTGTTTATGGATTTTGATGCCCGGGCCGAGATTCTCAATGCAATTAAAGGCGTCATTATGGTAGATTCTGTAGATGATGGCGACGGTACCGTTTGCGAGGCCATCTATCGCCACAAACCTACTTATTTTGCAAATGGAGGCGACCGCGGCCGAAGCAACACACCAGAGCAATCAGTATGCGAGGATTTGGGAGTAGAATTATTATGGGGCGTCGGCGGTGATAAAAAGTTAGCTAGTTCCTCTGACCTTGTAAAAAATATCCGAGAATTTGAAGAGAAGCCTCCCCGAAGATATACGAGCCCGGTTTCTGAAAAGTGACTAAAGGCGATATTGTTTTAGTCAAATCCCGAGCAGGGGATATCATCCCCCCAATACATGTCAAATTATTAGAACGAATTATCGTTGAACCAAGAAAAGGCAATAAATTTGATTGGCCAGGATATTCAGGTTGGACCGCAACCCCGGTTGATGAAAAAGAGATCGAGATCCTAAGAAAAGAATGGAGTATTCCATTTACTAAAATAAATAAGGATTTGACATTTGTTGATGACGAGGATATATTAAAAGAAAAGGACAGTGGGGTGTAGTTCAACCGGCAGAACGTCTGGCTGTTAACCAGGAAGCTGCAGGTTCGAGTCCTGCTGCCCCAGCCAGTTCAAGGTTACTATGATCTACCATAATATTTTAAGCAGACTAATTAAAAAGCAATGAATAGTCGCAGGTTTTAATGGCTAAAAAAAATTACGTTTTAGATACGAGTGTTTATCTCACCGACGCAACTTCCATCTATCAGTTTGAAAATCATGATATTTTCATTCCCTTAAAAGTATTAGAAGAAGTCGATAATCACAAAAAGCGCCAAGATTCGGTGGGCGTCAACGCCCGCAAGATTATTCGTATTCTTGATGAGTTACGAGCGAAAGGCGATCTTAATAAAGGCGTGAGAATAGACAAGGGAAAAGGCATTGTTAAAGTGATGTCATATGAATGTCTTAATAGTTCATTGCAATTCCCTCCAGATTTAGATCTGCGAATTCCAGATCATACAATTATTGCGACTGCCATGGCAGTTAAGTTAAATTCAGAGAATCGAAAAGTAATTCTGGTATCGCGCGATATTAATATGCGTGTTATTTGCGATTCTTTGGGGATATCGGCAGAAGACTACATCATTGAAAGCGCAGTTACCTCGTCAGACGAACTCTATCAAGGATTTGTTGAGCACTTGGTAGATGATGCCGTTATTGATCGGTTTTATGAGGGCGAAGATATATTAATTGAAAAGGACGAAACCGAAGAGAGATGGCACCCTAATCAATATGTTATGATGGTCTCCAATGCCAGCCCTAAGAAGACTGCATTAGCCCGCTTCTACGGTCATCAGACCCCATTAAAAAAGATAGTCCATAACAGCATCCCCGATTGGAAAATTAATTCAAGGAACAAAGAACAAGCGTTTGCAATCGACTTGTTAATGGATCCCAAAGTCAAGATTGTTAGTCTTGTCGGGCGCGCCGGTTCTGGAAAAACGCTTTTGGCGATTGCATGCGGATTACAACAAACAATTGGTCTGCGCGAGAATCCGTATTCTCGTTTAATTGTCTCGCGCCCCGTGCAGCCCATGGGAAAAGATATCGGTTTCCTCCCAGGAACGATGGAAGAAAAGATGTTGCCTTGGTTATTGCCAATTCAAGATAATTTACAATTTTTATTAGGAGGCGATAAAAGCGCGCTCCACCTTTATATGGACAAAGGTAAAATTGAAATTGAAGCATTGACCTATATTCGCGGCCGCTCAATTTCAAACGCATTTATGATTGTAGATGAAGCACAAAATCTCACAATGCACGAGATTAAAACGATCATTACCCGGGTAGGGGAAGGCACAAAAGTAGTTTTAACTGGCGATATTGAACAAATTGATAATATATATGTTAATGAAACGTCTAATGGGCTCGCACATGCAGTAGAGAAGTTTAAAGACTATTCCTTGGCCGGCCACGTAACATTTAAGAAAGGAGAACGTAGCGAAGTTGCTACGTTAGCATCAAAAGTTTTATAAAACATTTGCACAATTTGAATTATTGTGTTATAACTAAAAATAGGAGTTATCATGAGTGATACAGAAAAAGTAATTAGCGAAGAAGAGGCCCACATTAATCCTCTGTTAGCAACAACCCCAAATAACGATTCAGAATTGAAGCAATTTTTAATCGATTACACAGGCGCCAAGTTGCAGCCAGAAGATGAGCGTGTTACGGTTCATATGATCGCAGAAACCATCGCAGCAGAATTCCCAGAATTCTTATTTGCTATTGCTGAAGAGAATTTTTTAAGAGGATATAAACTAGGATTAGACGATGCTACAACACTTGAAGCAGAAGCAGAAGAAGCTACAGGAAATGAGGAGTGATTTTTACACTGCTCGTGGAACGCATGTTTATTTTAAAGACAGTTTAGACAACGATGAAATAGACGTCGAACGCGTTATTGCAAAAATAGAAGGAATGCTCCCTGAGCATTTGTTATCAGAACTCGAAATGATCATCGTAGGATGGTTTGATGAGTTTGAAGATAGAAATATCAATGCATTTTATAAAGATGGCGCTCTCCATATATCCAATATTCAAGATGATGAAAATGATATGATCGACGACATCGTTCATGAAATTGCACACTCCCTTGAATCGCCGCATGGATATGAACTATACGGAGATCAAAATGTCAAAGATGAATTTTTAAGAAAAAGAAAGATGTTACATGACAAATTGTGGGCTTTAGATTATAAAGCACCCTTAAAATGGTTTATGGAAACTGAGTATGATAAAGAATTTGACGACTTCTTATTTCAAAGTGTTGGAAAAGATAAATTACGGATGATTTGCATGGGACTATTTATTAATGCTTATGCCGCCGTCTCATTACGGGAATATTTTGCAACTGGATTCACAGATTTCTATTTGCACCCAAACCACAACTTTTTAAAACAGGTTAGTCCTGCCTTATATAAAAAGTTGTTATTATTACAAGATGAAGAAAACCTTGACACCGTAGTGTAAGTAGGTTATAATATAACTACAATGGAGTATTTGTGCCACACATAAGTTATAGTGAGCTTAAGGATTGGGCCTTTTGTGCTTTCTATCATAAGCTCACACGAGTCGATAAAATCGATGGTTTTAAAGGAAATGCCTTCACCGCATTTGGAACTGCAGTTCATAGCGTTTGCGAGAAAAAGCTATTACAAGAAGAAGCAGGCGATGATTATTTTATCCAACAATTTGAAGAATGTTTAGAGAAGCTAGATGATGATATTGAAGTTGATGAAAAGCTTGTACAAGACATGCGCTCTCAAGGTAAAGAGATTTTACCTGAGATCCAAACTGCGCTGGATGATTATTTTGGAGAATATGAAGTCTTAGCTGTCGAGTTCCCGCTGATGATTGATATCGAAGGCGAAGAAGATTATAAGTTCAAAGGATATATTGATGCAATTGTAGCCACCCCAGATGGCAAGATTCATATTTTTGATTGGAAGACGTGTTCCTGGGGCTGGGACTCCCGACGCAAAAATGACAAAATGACGACTTATCAGCTTACGCTGTATAAGCATTTTTTTGCTTTAGCAGCCGAACACGAACCCAAAAACATCGAGACACATTTTGCGTTGTTAAAAAGAACCGCAAAAAACAATAGAGTAGAATTTTTTAGAGTCACCAGTGGTCCGCAAAAGACCCAAAATGCTCTTAAATTATTGAATATGGCGCTTTGGAATATCAAGAAAAAACGCTATATTAAAAACAGATTATCATGTACATCAGGTTATGGTTGTAAATTTCACAATACCAAAAACTGCCCATAAGGAAACAAATGAAAAAAACCAAGATTTTAACATTATCCGATCATCCCCTCTCACCCTCCGGAGTCGGAACCCAGACAAAATATTTTATTGAAGCGCTCCGTAAAACAGGGCGCTATGAGTTTATCTGCTTGGGAGGAGCCATGCAACATCCTAATTATGACCCTCAACAGGTTGAAGGCCACGGGAACGAGTGGCGTGTTTTTCCCGTAGACGGGTATGGTACTCACGAAATAATTCGTTCAGTACTTCAAAAGGAGAAGCCGGACATACTTTGGTTTATGACTGATCCACGGTTTTATGGTTGGTTGTGGGAAATTGAAAATGAAGTTCGCCCTCATGTTCCTATGGTCTATTATCATGTATGGGACAACTTCCCGGCTCCACATTTCAACGCAAGATTTTATAAGTCTACGGATGTAGTTGTTAGTATTTCTAAAGTGACCCATGAGATTGTATCAGCCGTTGCGCCAGATGTGGAGAACCATTATTTACCTCATGCAGTTCATACGGAATCTTTTTATAAATTTAAAACAGATGAAGATCTCGCTCGCAAAGAGGTGATTAAACAACGAATATTGGACTCCACTATAAATCATAAAAATCCGGATAAAAAGATCTTTTTCTGGAATAACAGAAATGCCCGAAGAAAGCAGTCGGGCACTTTGATTTGGTGGTTTAAAGAATTTTTGGACGAGGTAGGGCACGATAAAGCCACTCTTCTCATGCACACAGATGCGCGGGATCCCCATGGACAAGACCTCCCTCACATTATAGAACAACTCGGAATTGCGGATGGCCAAGTACTGCTATCAACTGATAAAGTTTCTCCTCACGATCTAGGAGGGATGTATAATGCAGCAGATTTCACAATTAATATTTCAGATGCTGAAGGTTTCGGGCTAGCAACCTTAGAATCGCTAGCGTGCGGAACCCCTATTATTGTTAATATGACCGGAGGCCTTCAAGAGCAAGTAACAGATGGTGAAAACTGGTTTGGCTTTGGACTACAGCCAGCATCCAAGGCAGTTATCGGATCCCTCCAGGTACCTTATATTTATGAGGATCGTATTTCACAAAAAGATTTTACAGATGCACTTAAAAAGGCGCTTGAAGTGACCCCTAAAGCTTATAAGAAAATGTCCCTTCAAGGCCGAGAACATGTAAGAAAAAATTATAATTTTGAGACGTTTGAAAAGAGTTGGGTAGATTTAATGGATAGCATAGTAGAGAGATATGGCTCCTGGGAAACTAGAAAAGGCTATGAGCGCTGGCACTTGTTAGAGGTGGCATAATGAAAAAGAAGCTAATTTTTAAAGGGCCGCTCCTTACACGATCAGGCTATGGTGAGCAATCTAGATTTGCGATTCGAGCCCTGCGAGATAAAGAAGATTTATTTGATATTTATATCCAGCCCTTAACGTGGGGACAAACTTCGTGGATAGGTGAGGATACTGAAGAAATCAGATGGATTAACCAGATGATTGAAAAAACTATTCTCTATATGCAATCAGGCGGCCAATTTGACGTTTCATTTCAAGTCACCATTCCTAATGAGTGGGTTGCCATGGCCCCCATCAATATCGGCTATACCGCCGGCATAGAAACCACAAAAGTAGCTCACCAATGGATTCAAAAAGGCAATGAAATGAATGGGATCATAGTAGTATCTCACCACTCTAAGAATGTCTATGAACACACTCAATATCAAGCAGTCAACGAGCAGACCGGCCAAGAAGTAGTGTTAAAACTTGAACGTCCAATTAAGGCTGTAAACTACCCGGCTAAAAAGTTTGAAACATTGCCAGAAGTAAATTTAGAGCTAGAACATGAAATCAATTTTCTCGCCGCGGCCCAATTAAGCCCGCGCAAAAATATGATCAATACCATTAAATGGTTTATTGAAGAGTTTAAGGATGACGAAGTTGGACTAGTGCTCAAAGGCAACACAGCTAAAAACTGTTTGATGGACCGAGAGCACACTCTCGGCAATATTAGAGCAATTACGCAACAGTTCCCCGAACGCAAATGTAAAGTTTATCTCCTCCACGGCGACATGTCGGATGAAGAAATGCACTCACTTCAAATGCATCCACAAATTTCTGCTCTTATTAGTTTAGCCCACGGAGAGGGATTCGGACTCCCTATTTTTGAAGCAGCTTATTCTGGCACTCCTGTGATTGCTACTGGGTGGTCGGGGCAGTTGGATTTTTTGATCGACGAAGAGGGGAAACAAAATTTTTATAACGTGGGATTTGATTTGGGCCCAGTCCAAACCGAAGTGGTTTGGGATGGTGTTATAGTTCCTGATTCTATGTGGGCTTATGCACGCGAACAATCAGCAAAAGAGCAAATGAGGTTGTGCTATGAAGATATTAAATCTCAGAACAAAGATAGCGTTGCATTAAATTCCAGCGCTTTTGCTGAAACTGTACAAGAACGATTTGCACAAGAAAAACAATATAAAGCTATGGTCGACGCGACACTGGAATATATGGGAGTAGCTGATGAGGATGAATGGCAAGATATTTTAGAACAAGTTGTGGAATATGACTGATGTCGATGTTGACATAATCTTTATATCTGATTTTTTTCTTGGTGAGGTTCGCGGCGGTGCAGAATTTTGCAATGATGCATTGATACGATTGTTGATGCCCGATGTTCGAACCGTGGGGATTAAATCTCAACTTATAACTCCCGAGATTGTTGCTAATCATAGTGATAAATTCTTTGTAGTGGCTAATTTTTTTCTATTATCAGAAGAAGCCAAAAAGGCCTTTGCAGATACGACTTATGTTATACTTGAACACGACCACAAATATGTTAAATCGAACAATCCCTCATTATATGCAAATTTTTTAGCACCAGAGACACAAATTCAAAATAAAGAATTTTATAAGAACGCACTCGCAGTTCTGTGTCAAAGCAAAAAGCACGCTAGCGTTGTACAACGCAATCTTTTATTAGATAATATTGTCAGTCTTAGTGGTAATATTTGGACTGAAGAGCAGCTAGCAGTATTAGAGAAGAATCTTAACACGCCTAAAACCATTAAGTACGGGGTATTATATTCCCATAATAAAAACAAAGGCATGCCTGCTGCTATCGCATACTGTAAACATAAAAATATCGAGTTTGAGTTTATTCAAGAGCAGCCCTTTGAACAGTTCATCGAAAATATAGCAAAAATAGAAACTTTAATCTTTTTCCCCCAATGGCTCGAAACCTATAATCGCTTTTCTGTTGAAGGCCGTATTCTGGGAGCAAAACTGGTTACCAACAATCTGATTGGTGTGGCCGGCGAAGACTATTTTCATTTAAAAGGAAAAGAGATGCTAGATTTTATTCGACAGAACAATCAAAACCTTAAAGAGCGTTGGCTCACCTTGGTACGCGATCACACTATCGATTATTATCCTTCAGCAGTTTTGCCTAAAATTACTATTTTCTGTCCGCTATATGCCGGCGAAAAGTATATTGAAAAATTTTTAGAAGATATGGAAAATCAAACCATCTTCGACCAGTGTGAGCTAATCATTATCGACGCAAACTCTCCGGAAAACGAGCGAGAGCACATCGAAAAATTTATGAAGAAGCATAAAAATGTAATTTATAAAAGATTAGATTACCGTGCAACCGTAATGGAAACTGAAAATATGGCCATTGACATGGCAACGGGCGAATTCTTTGCGCAAACATGCGTGGATGATCGCCATGCACACAGCCATCTTGAAATAATGGCCAAACACCTACATTTCACAGAAGATGTTGATTTGGTTTATGCTGATTGTTATCAGACGACAGTCGCAAATGAAACATTTGAGGCAAATTCTTCCAGTGGAGCTAAATATGAACATTCTTTAAATAATTTCTCGGCTGAAAATATGATTAAATGTCTCCCGGGCCCAATGCCCATGTGGAGAAAAAGCGTGCATGAAAAGTGTGGCAATTTTAATGAAGAGATGTCATATGCAGGTGATTGGGACATGTTTTTAAGAATGGTAGAGGGTGGCTCAAAATTTAAAAAGATTGATACCCCGTTAGGATTATATTATTATAATGAAGATGGATTATCCACATCGCAAGAGCACAGTAAACCCAGAGGTAAAGAAGAAGCCTCGGTATTTTTCAAATACAAAGATGTTTTTGGCCAAGCAAACTTTAATAGATATCACAACTACTTCTTACAATTTACAGGAGATACAAATGAGCAATCAGCGTAAATATCTACCCACGCTTTCTGAACTGGTAGATCGATTGTCTATCGCACAATTAAAAGAAGTGTTCATTACAGAACACAAAGCAGAATATGGTGAAGAATTAGCCGATATTCTCCATGATATCGATTTGCTCCTCCAAGAAGGGGAGATCGTGGTGGACGCGAGAGCCATCAGGGCTATCGTAGTGCTTTCACAAATGAACTTGCATATTTGGCACAATGAAACCAATTATCGCAAAGGCATCAAGGATGGAAACAATCTTGAATTGACCCACGGACTTAACGGCATTCGTAATACTGCCAAGAACCGAATTCAAGAATTATCAGAAGGCAGAAAAGACTACAAGATCGACTGCCTAGCTGCAGATTTTAAAGATTGGGAGATTAGTTGGGATGAATGAGCAGTATATATGAATTCGATGTTGTGGTGGTGGGCGCAGGCATAGTCGGATTGGCAATCGCATGGGAATTATCTACGATTTATGAAAACATACTTTTGATTGAGAAAGAGCATTCTTTCGGACAACACGGTTCCAGCCACAATAGCGAAATAATCCATTCAGGCATATATTACCCAAAAGAAACTTTAAAAACAAAACTATGCGTTGAAGGCAACAAATTATTATATCAATTTTTGGAGAGACACAAGATCCCACATAAAAAATGTGGGAAATTTATTATTGCAACAAATGCGGAAGAAGAAAAAGTATTAGAACAATTATATAATCAAGGAATAGAGAATGGGCTTGATGGTTTAGAATTTCTTAATGAACGCGAGGTCCGCGCTATTGAACCACAAGTAAAGTCCACTAAGGCATTGCATGTACCTTCCACAGGAATCGTCGACACCCATTCGGTCATGCGCACGCTGGAATATTTATCGCAAGAAAATGGAGTAATTGTTCTTTATAATACTGAATTATGTGATATCAATACAAAAATTAATTTTTATGAGTTGACAACTAAAGATGATGATGTTATTATACAAACAGAAGTAGTAATAAACTCGGCTGGACTCTGGAGCGATCAAATAGCTAAAATGGTAGGAATAAACAACTATGAGCTACAATGGTGCAAAGGAGATTATTATAGGACAAGCAAACACAAGAATATGGAAAAGCTCATTTATCCAGTACCCGACCCTGATGGCAAATACCTGGGAATACATACAGTTTTGGATTTAGAAGGTGGGTTGTCTTTTGGACCTAACGCATATTATGTGGAGGATTTAGACTATAATATAACTCCATGCAATAAACATCAGTTTCACAAAGCCATTAATCGATACTTAGACGTTTCTTGGGAGGATTTACATCCAGCCACCACAGGAATTCGTCCTAAGTTACAAACAGAAAATGATGTGTTTAAGGATTTTGTGATAGAAAACGATTCTGAGCATGAGAATTTTATAAATTTAATAGGGATAGAATCACCCGGCCTCACCTCGTGTCTTTCTATCGCTAAACACATAAAGGAAATTATCAAATGAACGTATTAGTTACCGGAGGCGCCGGCTATATCGGCAGCGAATTGATTGACTATCTTTTGAAAGATGGCTATAAAGTTGTGGCAATTGACAATTTAATGTATGATCCTACATCATTATTGCGATATACCAACGACCCTAATTTTACATTTATAAAGGGCGACGTGCGAAACGTGGCGCTCATGACGAAACTCATGAACGACGCAGATATTGTTATTCCGCTAGCAGCCCTCGTAGGATTTCCGCTATGCGAAGAGGATCCCCGCTCGGCCCAAGAGATTAATCACGATGTCAACACTTGGATTGCTCAAAGCAAGCGCCCCGACCAAAAGGTTATTTACCCGTGCACCAATTCAGGCTACGGCGTCAGCGTCGATGGCTCTGTCTGCACCGAGGAATCACCCCTCAATCCTATCTCGCTCTATGGCCGCACGAAGGTCGCAGCCGAGAAGGAATACCAAAAAGTTGACAACCATGTCACATTTCGTTTAGCCACCGTTTTCGGCCCGGGCTCTCGCATGAGAACCGATCTTCTCGTCAACAGCTTTGTACTTAAGACTCTGCGTGAGCGTGTGCTGGTTTTGTATGAATGCGAATTCATGCGCAACTACGTGCACCTGCATGACGTCTGCCGCGGCTTTATGTTTATTCTCGACAATTGGGAAGAGTGCAAGAATCAAACGTACAATCTCGGCAACGATGAACTAAATATGAATAAGCTTCAATTGGCTGAAAAGATCCAAGAGCATCTTCCCCTAGAGATTATTCGTGCGGAGATCAACAGCGATCCCGACACCCGCGATTACATTGTGAGTAGCGACAAAATCTATAATAAAGGCTATGAATGCGCATATGACTTAGACGACGGAATTCGCCAACTCATTACAGCCTACGCGATTATTGAATCGCCCTGGTACGCAAACTACTAAAATATGAAACAACTAGATGTGTTATTCGTGCATCCCAACGGTGCACCGATAATCTACCAAGAACTGAGCAACAGCTATTCTGCCATCGAACCCCCGATTTGGGCCGCGCTTCTGGCAAAGAATGCTCTCAAGAACGGCTTTTCTGCCCAAATCCTCGATTGCGAAGCAGAACGCATCGCCGCCACCGAATCTGCCATCCGCGTGAAGGTTTATAACCCGCGTCTTGTGGCTATTGTCGTTTACGGACAGCAACCATCCGCCTCCACACAAAACATGATTGGCGCGAGATTACTAATCGAGAAACTTAACGAAGAAGCGCCCGAACTAAAGACAATCTTAATCGGATTACACCCGTCAGCCGTTGCTCGTCACACTTTAGAAAGTGAGCAATCTGACTTTGTATGTCAGGGAGAGGGTCCCTATACTATTAAGGGTCTTTTAAGCGTCAATATGGACGATGTAAGCGCTTTAGAAACGGTTCCCGGACTCTGGTATCGAAATGGAAATACTACCTGTTACACGCGCCCTGCGCCCATTATTCCTCAAGAGGAATTGGCGACAGAATTGCCCGGAATGGCGTGGGATTTACTCCCCATGGACAAATACCGCACATCCAATTGGCATGCGATGACCAACAATGACGACCGCATGCCTTTTGCATCTTTATATACAAGTTTAGGTTGTCCCTTCAGGTGCAGTTTCTGCTGCATTAATGCGCCGTTTGGAAATAACAATTTAGAGAACTGGGATTATGGCCGGAACAAGTTTAGATTCTGGGATCCTGAATTTATAATCAACGAATTTGAAACTCTCCAGAATCTAGGAATTAGAAACGTTAAAATAGCTGATGAAATGTTTGTGTTACAACAGAATCATTTTATGAAACTTTGCAATCTGATCATTGAGCGTGGCTATGATTTTAACTTTTGGGCTTATGCTCGAATCGATACGGTAAAAGAAGAATATTTAGAGACGCTTAAGAAGGCTGGAGTAAACTGGCTTGCGCTTGGCATCGAATCCGGCAACACTGTTGTCAGAAAAGATGTCGTAAAGGGCAAATTTACCGATGTAAACATCCAAGACTTAGTAAAGAAGATCCAAGATGCAGGCATTGATGTGATTGGAAATTACATCTTTGGACTGCCGGAGGATACTGTAGAAACCATGCAAGATACTCTGGATATGGCCATCGACTTGAACTGTGAATTCGCAAACTTTTATTCGACCATGGCATACCCAGGATCACGCCTTTATCTTGACGCCCTGAAAGAAGGTTGGGAGCTTCCCGAGACTTATGTGGGATATTCACAGCATTCGTATGAAACCACACCACTTGCGACGAAACACATTTCTGCCGCAGAGGTATTAGGATTTAGAGATAAGGCTTTCCAAGAGTATTATACCAACGAAAAGTATCTTAAAATGATTGAAGACAAATATGGGCTCCAAACTCGAACCGGGATTGAAGACATGACCAAGATCAAACTTAAACGCAAACTACTGGGAGATTAAAGTGCTAACAAAAGAAGAGTTAATTGAATTCGAAACCGAGATGGCAGCATGCTTTGACGATGCCATGATCCGTGCGCCAGTTCATCTTTATAATGATAATGAAGATCAGATTATTGGAGTATTTAAAGAACACAACATTGGTCCTGAAGATTGGGTACTGTGTTCCTGGCGCAGCCATTACCAATGCTTACTTAAAGGCGTTCCTCGCGACGAACTAAAAGCCGCAATCTTGCAAGGGCGTTCGATTTCTCTTTGTTTTAAGAAACAGCGTGTTTTCTCCTCCGGCATTGTGACCGGCGTGCTCCCTATTGCGACCGGATTAGCGCTCGATATCAAGCGCAAAGGCGGCACCAACAAAGTCTACTGCTTTATGGGCGAGATGACTTCGGAAACGGGCGTAGCTCACGAGTGCATCAAATATGCTCGGAATCATAAATTGCCCATTCACTTCATTGTTGAAGATAACGGAAAGTCTGTATGCACCGATACGCGTGCAACATGGAATCAAGAAAAGCTCACATATGAAGATGTTAATGATGAGTATATCACCTATTACAAATATAAGCTTGACAAATATCCGCATGCAGGGGCAGGAACGAGGGTACAATTCTAATGGGCAAATATTTTGATGAATTAGAACGAACGATGCGCTGGCTTGGAGAACAAGAAGATACAATGTTTTTGGGTCAGGCAGTAGAATATAAAGGAACGGCTATGACTAACACCCTAGTGAACGTCCCGAGAGAAAAATTATTAGAAATGCCAGTAGACGAAGAAATGCAAATGGGAATTACTAATGGATTAGCAATTGCAGGAACAGTACCCATTACCATTTATCCTCGCTGGAATTTCTTATTGTTAGCGGCCAATCAATTGGTCAACCACTTGGATAGAATGCCAGAATTTACCCATGGGGAATATATACCGAAAGTTATTATTAGAACTGGAATTGGCTCGGAACGCCCACTACATCCACAAGCACAACACGTAGGCGATTTCACAGATGGCTTTCGAAAGATCCTCAAAAATATCGAGATCATCAGACTAGAAGAACCAGAAGATGTTTTTCCAGCGTATGAAAAAGCATACACTCGTGCTGATGGCATGAGTACCTTGATTGTAGAATACGGGGATTATTATGGAGAAAAGTGAATTAAAGGCTTTATTTGTAACAGAAAAATGGTGTGACGCTGATCCCAACAAGGGCCTTACAAACAATTATCACAATTTGTTTAAGACTTTTAAAAACGTTTTAACAGGAGCAACCTTTAATATCGTCCATTTAGACGAATATGCTTTAACCAAAAAGAAGCATATTGACACTTTTCTACCCTCTCTGATTGACAAGCTAGAACCGACAGTTGTAATTTTTTCTCTTCTCGGTAAATCGCCCCTTAACCCCACAGATACGAGCTACGAACACATTAAAAACAAAGGCTGTAAAACAGTTTTTATGTGGCCTGATGTTTTTGACGGATGGGGAATTCCCGAGATTGAAACACTTAATGACAAAGGCTTTGCCGATTTGCATGTATGCTGGGGAGCAGAAAAAAATACCAAAAAAAAATACGATAATTTAATTTGGCTATGGGCGCCCCAAGATGAGACTTTATACTATCCCTTAGAAGGCGATCAGCCAATTCCCGTGAGTTTTCTCGGGAGTGTGAGATATCCCGAAAGACAGAGATATTTGCAACACTTAATAGACAATAAGGCACCCCTCCAAATTCACGGAGGCCAACGAGAACAAGGCCTGTCTGCGCCTCGCTATGCAGAACTTATGCGCAATAGCAAGATTAGCCTTAATTTCCCAGAAGGCCCCGAAGGTTACGATCAGTGCAAAGGGAGAGTATGGGAGATTCTAGCTAGCAAATCTTTATTGTTAGAGAGGAAAAACGAACCCATTGAAAACTTTTTGAAACCCAATGTTCACTACGTCGAATTTGAAAATGAAAAAGATTTAGTCGAGAAAATACAATATTATCTTGACAACGACAAAGAAAGAGAATATATTGTGAACAAAGGTTTTAATATTTTTAAAAAGAAATATAACGCTAAAACATTCTGGACTACGATTATGAAGGAGCTTGATTGTGAGTTATAAATATGATGTTTCAATCATGATGCCGGCCATCAGAACCAGTCAATGGCTTATGATGTATGGTAGTCTTCTAAACGCCTGTATAAAAAATACGTGGGAACTGGTACTTGTGAGTCCTTTTGACTTGCCAGACAACATGAAACATTTTGACAACATTAAATTAATCAAGGATTATGGAGCCCCAAGCCGCTGCGCGCAGCTTGGTGCGCTAGAATGTGAAGGAGAATATTTATACCACTGTGTAGATGATGCTATATTTTTGCCTGATGTAATTGACAATGCGCTCGCATTCCATCGTGCACACTGCACCAATAAAGATGTCATAAATATGAGATATCGCGAAGGCGCGCAGTTCTCGGGCCAGACTCTTCCCGAAGGCTTCTGGCTTGCATGGTTTCACGACGAACTAAGATTGCCGGGAATTCCACAGCACTATAAAATCTCCTGCCATCATTTTATGAGATTGGATTATTTCAAAGAAATAGGCGGATGGGATTGTCGCTATGAATATATTAATCATTCTTTGCACGATCTAATGTTTAGAGTACAGGCCGATGGTGGCCGTCTTTACGACTCTCAAACCGATGCCACCACATGCAATCACTTCATCGACAAGACTGGCGATCATGCCCCGATTTATGATGCACAAACATTTTTTGACAAACCGCAATTTGACGCAATTTATGCAGTACCAAATGCGGCCGCCACCAGAATTAAGATCCCCCTCGACAATTGGACACAACAGCCAGAAGTGTGGGAGAGAAGGTTTAAAGAAGACGACTCCGGCAAATTGCCCGAGAGTTATGAGGAGTTAGGATACGGATGAAAGTAGGAATAGTAGGAATAGGGGTCGTTGGAGGCGCCTGCAAATTTGGCTTTGAATTGTTGGGCCACCAAGTTGCCGTTCATGATATTGCACTGGATACAACTTTGGACGATGTAGTAGAAAGTGAAATTGTTTATATTTGCGTGCCCACACCCCGCGATAATGATGGTTCATGCGACATCTCTATCGTAAGAGAAGTGATCGACGGGCTCAAAGAAAGAAATTATACCGGCATTATTGCCATTAAATCCACAGTCGCCCCGGGCACAACTGAAGCTTTACGAGAGATAACAGGAATGAACCTTTGCTTTGTTCCCGAATTTTTGCGAGAGCGCTGTGCCATCACAGACTTTACAGAAAATCACGACGTCTGCATCATAGGCTGCAAAGACGACGAAACCTATGAAACGATTAAAGAGTGTCACGGATCGCTTCCGGAAAAGTTTGTTAAACTGAATCCCACTGAAGCAGAATTTTGTAAATACTTCAACAACACATATAATGCGATGCTTGTAGTATTTGCCAATAGCTTTTATGAAGCATGCAAATTAAAAGGAGCAGATTACACCAAAGTAAAGAATGCTATTGTGAGCCGCAAACATATCCACAGCCATTATCTGGAATGTAATGATAATTTCAGAGGATTTGGCGGCATGTGTTTGCCCAAGGATGTATCTGCCATGGCTAAATTAATGGAAGAGACCGATATTAACTTCTTCCAAAACCTGTTAGACGAGAATGACAATTATGAAGTAACGGTTTTTAAAGGAATGCGCAAGTGATTTCAAATAAATATGGATTTGTATTTATTCACACTCCCAAAACGGGAGGAACTTCTATTAATGCAGCTTTAGATATCGATCTCGAACAGGAATGTCGTGTTATTTATGGCGATACATTTTCGGTAGAGACGCTTAAAGAGCACAACACACATCTACCAGATTATAAGGAAGAAATCACACACATCTATCCTTCCTTAAAAGATTTCCCATGGTGGGACGCATGGACGACGTCCGTGCAGCGCGACGACAAGTCAATACAAACCCAATTGTTCGAACTCAATGAAGAACATAATTGTAATTTTGGTCTGCGGCGCCAGTTCCGGGGAGAATCGATATTTAGCCATGCCGGCTGGAACGGCAACATCAAGCATCTCCCCCTGACGGCTTGGATAATGCTTCTCGAAGATCCACGTTTTAGATATTATAACTCTTTTTGTGAAAACTACCTTATTGTAGGCACATGTCGAAATCCGTATCACAGAGAATTTTCGGTATTTCTATATTACCAAAACAAGTTACTCGAAGAAAAAACCAAATCATTGAACAGCTCACAGACGAGCGCTATAATAAAAGAAGAGTGGAGAACATGGACGACACCATGGAAAGAGATAAAAGGACAGTCAGTGCTTGAAGGTACGCCCATGACGGCGCACGGCGCAACTCCCATTCTCTCCTTGGGGTATGGCGCCCAGTGTGGCTATTTAAGTGCCCAGTCTCCGCGCACTGGAGAGGTATTGGGAAGGGCTAACTATCTCATTAAAATGGAAAATATAGAAGAAGATTATGATACTTTATGTAAAATGTTAGGAATTAAGAGAAAAACCAAAAAAGTTCCACATCTTTTATCAATAGGCAAACAGTGGAAAAAATATCTACCAAATAATATTTTAGACTGGTATACTGATGAAATATTAGAGGATATCCATCGGATCCGAGAGTTGGATTTCGAGATGTTAGGGTATAAAAAAGTAGGATGAAAAAGGTATTAATTACAGGAAGCCAAGGCTTTATCGGCTCTTATCTTTGTGCAGAGTTTTTGAGCAAAGGTTATAAAGTCGTGGGAGTAGATAACTTCTCCAAATATGGCCCTATCACACGCCCTCACGATAATCACCCTAACTTCCATTTGATTGAAATGGATGTAATTGATTTCGATGTCACCAACATCCTCCCAGAATTACAAGATGTAGAATACATCATTTCGGGAGCCGCCATGATCGGCGGCATTACCTATTTTCATAAATATGCATATGACCTCTTGGCCACGAACGAGCGTATTATGGCCTCTACTTTCGATTTAGCCATCAAACTTCATGAAAAAGGCATTTTAAAGCGCATTATAGCGCTATCCAGCAGCATGGTATTTGAGAATACCGATGTTTATCCGACACCAGAAACCAATGTCAAGACTTGCGCACCACCTATGAGCACTTACGGCTTCCAAAAGCTAGCTGTAGAGTATTTTTGCAAGGGCGCCCATGAACAATATGGAGTGCCCTATACCATTATCCGGCCCTTTAACTGCGTAGGAGTGGGTGAAGAAGACGCGATTGGCGAACACGAAGTCAAATCTGGCAACATTAAACTTATGATGAGCCATGTCCTCCCCGATATTATCAACAAAATCCTCAAGGGACAAGATCCCCTCCATATTTTAGGTACAGGCGAGCAAGTGCGCTGCTATACCAATGGCAAAGATATTGCACGGGGCATCCGCCTAGCCCTCGAAAGCGAGAACGCCACCAACGAAGACTTTAACATTTCGACTCCTGTCGCGACATCCGTAAAAGAACTCGCAGAAGTGGTCTGGAATATCCTAAATCCGGGACAACCATTTAGCACTGTTTCAGATGAGGCTTATGAGTATGACGTACAAAAGCGCGTTCCTAACACATCGAAAGCACAAGAATTACTCGGCTTTGAAGCCGAAGTCGGACTTGAAGAATCAGTCCGAGAAGTTATTGAATACATGCGAGGTAAAGAGTGAAACCAGAACTCTCGATTATCCTCCCCAGCATCCGCACCGAACGCTTAGAAAAGCTTTATGATTCAATTCTTACCTCAACCACTCGCAGCTTTGAACTTGTAATTGTGGGACCTTATCCGCTACCAGAGCGCCTAAGAGATTTGAAAAACGTCAAATACGCCAAAGACTTTGGATCCCCAGTACGTGCCTCCAACATTGCAGCATCATTATGCGAGGGTGAAGTTTACACATGGTTTGCTGATGACTGTATTCTCTTTGAAAACAGCTTAGACAAGTGCTTAGAGGAGTTTGACGAAATGGGTCCCGACAGCAAAAACATTCTTGTTGCCAAGTATTTTGAGGGCCAAGAAGGCAGCGCCGAACGCCAAACCTTGCAGCCTGACAGCTACTTTAAACTTAGTGGAACCCCTGCTGCCTCCCCTCATATCCCTGATGATTGGTGGCTCTTTAACATCGCCTTTCTGCATGCAGATTTCTTTAATGAATTGGGTGGATGGGACTGTACATACGAGGGTACTTGGGCATCTCATGCCGATATGGCCATTCGAGGGCAATTCCTTGGCGCCAATGTCAAAATGGCGCAAATTCCGCTTTTCACATGCGATCACATGCCCGGAGGGACTGGCGATCACATGCCAATCTTTATCTGTCAGCACCAGCATGACGAACCACTTCTACACAAAAAATATAGAGATCCCAATTGGATAATGTATGTAAACCCACGATTGAAAATAGACAATTGGAAAAACGCACCCGCAATCTGGAAAAGGAGATTTGAATAGTGCATCACTACGACTTATCGATTTGCATGCCAGCACATCGAACACATTTATGGCAACGACTTTACGATACTGCCGCAGAGGCAATCGGGCCTGATTATACGTGGGAGATGATTTTAGTTGGACCCAATGATCCACCCCCTGAATTAGCCGAAAAGAAGAATTTCAAGTTTTTCAAAGACTTTGGAACGCCTGCCCGCTGTGGTCAGATTGCTACTGTTCTAGCTGAAGGGGAGCTTATGATGTGGGCATCTGATGATGGCTACTTTCTGAAGGGTTCTATTAAAGAGTGCATTGATTTGCACCAAGATCTCCCTTATAAAGATATTGTTATCGTCAAGTACGCCGAAGGACGCGGCATCTCGGGCAAGTGTCCCGAGGATAGCTATTGGACCGCCTGGACCCATCCCGACTTGCGCCTCCCAGGAGTCCCACAAGACTACCAAATCCATCTTTTGGCCATGTACAAGCTCGATTACTTCCGCAAACTCGGTGGCTTTGATTGTCGCTGGGAACATTTGAATATGAACACCCACGATTTGGCTTTCCGGGCACAACGCGACGGAAGTAAATTTCACTTTAGCCCAAATCTTGTCTTAACGTGTGATTGGAACCCAAACGAGGGAGACCACGTTCCGGTCCAAGCCGCTTATTATGCCAACGATGCACCCCTATTCCAGCAAGTATATCGCGAAGATCAAAGCGACAGAATCATTATTGATTATCATAATTGGATGCAGAGTGCCCCCGTGTGGGCCCGGAGATTTGGAAATGGCCAATAAAACTGTTTTAATTACTGGAGCCAATGGCTTGGTAGGCTCAGCCATCAAGAATTTACAAGATACATATTCTCATTATGATTTTGTATTTTCAGGACACAAAGATCATGAGCTAACAAGCGAAGAAGATGTTAAGAATTTATTCGAAAGCACAAAACCTAATTATGTTATTCATACTGCCGCCAGAGTCGGCGGAATCGGTCGCAACTTATCAACACCCGCAGATCAATATTATTGCAATATTCTAATGAACAGTTTTGTGATTCATTATGCACACCTCCACAACGTAGAAAAGCTTCTTGCTTTCTCGTCGGTGTGCGCTTTCCCTGCCGGCGCCGAAAGTCTCCATGAAAATATTCTCCACGATGGAGAGCCTTATCCGGCACATTATTCATATGCATATTCCAAGAGAATGGTTGATGTACAAATTGGTGCATACAAAAAACAACACAACGTTAATTATTGTTCGGTAATCCCTGGCAATATTTTTGGAGAGAATGATAACTTTAATTTAGACGATGGGCATGTTGTTCCGTCTTTGATTCATAAATGTTATTTGGCTAAACAGGAAGGAAAATCATTGAAAGTTTGGGGTGACGGTTCCCCCCACAGAGAGTTTTTATATGCGAGCGATGTTGCTCGCGCATGCCTAGAGCTTCTAGGAAAAGAGGGCGAATTGCCTCAGCGAGTGATTGTATCGGGCCAAGAAGAAACTCAAATTATAGAGCTAGTCGGGATGGTGATGAAGGCATTTAATCATCATATCGTGGAATGGCAGACAGATAAACCCAATGGACAGCTACGGCGCCCAACTAATAAATCAATCTTTAAAGAGGTATTACCAGATTTTAAATATACTGATTTAAAAGAGGCCATCCAACAGACAACCGATTGGTTTATTGACAATTATCCCAACGTGAGATTATAATGAAAAAAGCATTGATTACAGGAATCAATGGTCAAGATGGCTCTTATTTAAGCGAGTTTTTGCTTGAAAAGGGATACGAGGTCCATGGTATTTTAAAGCGAAATTCTATCGCCGAAAACCAAACCGCACGTATCCAACACATTTATCCGGAGATTAAAAACAATCTCTATCATGCCGACATGACTGATATGTCATCGTTGCTTGCAGCTATAAATCAGGTAGAACCAGACGAAGTTTATAACTTAGCAGCCCAAAGCCACGTCCGAGTTAGTTTTGATCAACCCATCTATACTATGGACTCTATTGCACGAGGAACCATGAACCTGTTAGAAGTCCTAAGACTCACAGGTTCAGAAGCAAAAGTCTATCAAGCTAGCAGTTCTGAAATGTTTGGCAATTCGATTGATTCTGATGGTTTCCAGCGGGAAACAACACCAATGTCACCGGTCAGCCCTTATGCTTGCTCAAAATTATTTGCATTTAATCTCATAAAGTGTTATAGAACATCATATGGTTTAAATGGATCTAATGGAATTTTGTTTAATCATGAATCTCCACGCCGAGGTGTCAACTTTGTAACCAACAAAGTAGCAATCGGCGCAGCAAGAATCAAAAAGGGCATTCAAACAGAATTAGCTCTTGGAAACCTTGATAGCACAAGAGATTGGGGACACGCAAAAGATTACGTTAAAATTATGTGGCAGATTCTACAACTTGATGAGCCTGACGACTTTGTATGTGCGACAGGTGTCTCCCACAGTGTGCGCGAGTTGTGCGATTATGCATTTCGTGCACTAGATTTAAACTACGAAGATTATGTGGTACAAGATCCTAAATTCTTCCGCCCCACAGAATTGCACGATTTGAAAGGATGCACCAAAAAATTACAATCAGTGATTGATATAGAATTAGAATATACATTTGAAAGCATGATTGATGAAATGGTAGAATATTGGATGGAAAAGCTTTAATGATAAAACTTAACTTAGGATGCGGAGATCGCAAACTATACGGCTTTGTCAATGTTGATGCCCGCGACGATCTCGACCCCGATATCGTTTGGGATGTCACTCGTATTCACGAGAAGTTTTATGACGTTGATTTGATCTATGCATGCCACGTATTGGAACATTTCCCCCACACAGCATTTGAATACCAACTGAGATCCTGGCGCGATGTTCTAGAAAGCTGGTATACCGCCTTAAGAGAAGGCGGTGTATTGCGGCTATCAGTTCCCGACTTTAAAGCGGCATGCGAATATTATGTATTAACAAACGATTTTGAAGCGGTAAGAGCATTTTTCTATGGCGGCCAAAAGTACGATTTTGATTTTCACTATCACGGCTGGTCGCACGAAACTCTAGAAAAGGCCCTATTAGAAGTCGGCTTTAAAGAAGTACGACTCTACGACTGGCGCAAAACTGAGCACTTTTATGTTGATGATTATAGTCAGGCATATTTGCCGCACATGGATAAAACCAATGGGAAGCTGATGAGCTTAAACATCGAAGCACTTAAATAAGGAGATAAAATGGAAATTAAATATCCGTTAGCAAAAGAAACCATTAACGACGAAGATGTCAATGCATTATGCGATTGGCTCAAGAGCTATCCGCGCTTGACAAAGGGTGCATTGACATGGCAAGTCGAAGAAGACTGGGCCAACTACATCGGCACCGATTACTCCGTCTTTAATAATTCCGGCTCCTCTGCCAACCTTTTGATGGTTGCCGCGGCAGTACAAGCCGGCCGCATCCCCAACAAAAAGATTATTGTCCCATCAGTAGGATGGGTTACCACCATCGCTCCCGCAATTCAATTAGGACTAACGCCTATTATGGTTGGCGCCGACAAAAATACATTCGGCATGGACCTAGATCAGTTAGAAGCCGTCTGCGAAAAGGAACACCCTGATGCTGTCATCTTTGTGCAAGTGCTTGGTGTCCCTCATTATAAAGAGCGCCTGCTTGCGCTTAAAGAGAAGTACGGCTTTATCCTGCTGGAAGACGCATGCGCTGCGCTAGGCGCCGCCTACGCAGACGGCAGCATGGTTGGCACCGTTGGCGATATGTCCACTTTCTCCTTCTATTTTGGCCACCAGCTTTCCACCATCGAAGGCGGCATGGTCAACACTGATGATAAAGAGCTTTATGATATGCTCTTAATGCTTCGGAGTCATGGCTGGGCAAAGGATCTTGACAAGGAGACCTCTAGCCAAATGATGGCAGAACACGGAGTCGATGACTTCCACAGCCCATTCACATTTTTTATACCCGGGTACAACCTAAGATCTACCGATTTGCAGGCTTTCCTGGGCATCAGGCAGGTCAAAAAAGCTAAGTGGGCTGCTGACCAACGTACCAAAAATCACCGCCTTTACGCGGAGAAATTAGAAGGACACGTTGAGTTTCAAAAGTGGGGCGATGATGTCCCTGTCTCCATCTCCTTCGGCGCCTTAGCCGATAGCACCAAACACCGTCGAGAGATCGTCACGCGTTTGGTCGCGAATGGAATCGAGACTAGAATCTACAGCGCCGGCAACTTGGGGCGCCATCCCTTCTGGACAAATTTATATGAAGAATTCGAAGACGAGCAAAGCGACAAGATCCATGCTTGCGGCTTTTTCATCCCGAACTATCCCGAACTCACTGAAGAAGACATCGAGTTCATCTGTAATGTTGTAAAAGGCGAAGTGTGAAGATCTTAGTAATTGGAGAAAGCTGCAGAGATATTTACCAGTATGGTGATTGCGTGCGGTTGTGTCCGGAAGCCCCTGTGCCGGTGTTTCAAAGTAATCGAACACACCGCGAAAATGGAGGAATGGCCATGAATGTTTATAATAATATGCATGGCTTATCGGAGTCCACAATAGACATCGCCACTAACAAAAACTGGACCGACACGACTAAAACACGATATGTGGACTTTAGAACCAATTCGATTGTAGTACGCATTGACATAAAAGATAAAATTCTTAAAAGATGTAATTTAAATGAAATCAATTTCGATGAATATAGTGCGATAGTAGTTTCAGATTATAATAAAGGATTCTTAACAGAAGAAGACATTGAGAAGATTTCTAATAAACACCCCGTTACCTTTTTGGATACGAAAAAGATTTTAGGATCTTGGTGCAAAAATATTAAGTTTATTAAAATTAATGAATTTGAATACGAGAGAACCAAGCACATGTTAAACGATCAACTGTTAAATAAAATGATTATTACGCTGGGGCCCGGTGGTGCAAAATTTAATGAAAAAATTTATAGTGTACCCGAGGTGGAAATCAAGGACACATCCGGCGCCGGCGACACTTTTATCGCAGCCCTAGTAACAAAATATGTCGAGACAGAAGACATTGATGAATCTATTAAGTTCGCAAATGCTTGCGCAACCAAGGTGGTACAAAAAAAGGGTGTAAGCACGGCATGACAAAGATTGTTTGGACTAATGGGTGTTTTGATGTTTTACATATAGGACACGTAGAGCTATTTAAATATGCGAAATCTTTAGGAGATGTTTTAATTGTGGGCATAGACTCTGATGAAAAGGTCGCCAAAGATAAAGGCCCCGAACGCCCATTCAATACAGCAATGGACCGAATGAAAATTTTAAGAGCAATCCAATATGTGGATGACGTGTTTATCTTTGATACGACACAGGAATTATCCGACACAATTAAAAAGCTTTCACCCGATGTAATGGTGATTGGATCTGATTGGAAAGGAAAAAAAGTTATTGGAGAAGAATACACAAAGGAATTAAGGTTTTTTGATCGCATTGCGGGATATTCAACAACAGATATTTTGGAAAATAGAAAATGACATATGTGTTTGATATCGACGGTACAATATGTACCAAAGCCAAAGATTTTGACTATGAAGACTCTCAGCCCATAAAAGAGAGGATCATTATAGTTAACAACTTATATGACCAAGGAAACACAATTATTTTCCAAACTGCGAGAGGGATGGGACGTTTCGAAAACGATACCCAGAAAGCTGTCGAGACGTTTTATAATATGACCAGAGAACAATTAAATCAATGGGGAGTTAAATACCATCAATTATTTTTGGGCAAACCTGCTGGAGATATTTATATTGACGATAAAGGCGTTAGAGATAAGGATTTTTTTAATTCTATGAAGGACCGCACATTATGAACAAACAAACACACGTATTGCCCATGATCCATGTGGATAAAGGCTGGGGCTGGGAACGTTGGGTGGTAAATTGTGAAGAATACTGCGGCAAGTTGTTGTTTTTTGAACAAGGAAAGCGATGTTCTTGGCATTACCATAAACTTAAAGATGAAGTATTTTACCTGCAATCCGGTAAAATGATGATCTATTATTCTACGGATGATGATATTTCGCAGGCCAAGCAGCTTGTTTTAACAGCAGGCGAAAATTTTCACGTTTATCGTGGCCTTCGCCACCAAATGGTGGCCTTAGAAGATTCAGAGTTATTTGAATTTTCAACACAACACTTTGATAGCGACAGTTATAGAATTTTAAAAGGAGATTAACATGTACAAATTATCAAGCCAAGCCATGGGAGCAATTATGATGGCGCTCCAAGAATCATTAATGAACCAGAGCGATATCGTTCCAGTTCTGCAGGGATTCGACTTAGAAGTAACTGCTGATGGATTGGTGGTACGAAATCCCCCTACCATCAAAGTAGATAATCCCCCTACCACAAACACTGATATAGAAACGTCGGCTAAATAATGCCACGTTATCGGTATTTGTGCGAGAATTGCAAAAAAATACAAATTGTATTTCATAGAATGAGCGAAAAAGCGCAAGTATGTAAATTTTGTAATTCCCAAAACAAAATGAAAAAATTATTAACCACTCCTAATATTGTAGTGGGGAACGAAGCTGAACCTAATATAGAAGTCGGAGAACTTACCAATGAATATATTGAATCGAACCGTGAAATATTAGAACAGCAAAAACAAGAAGCAAAAGAGGAAACATATGAGCCGTCTTGAATTAATATTATCGGCCACATTGGTGTTATCAACACTATTGAATATAGGATTATTCCTATATGTACGAGGAGTCCTTGTAAGACTCTTATCTTTATCTGAAGAATTAGGTGATTTACAAACTATGATAAATGCGTTTACTACTCATTTACAAAGTGTCTACGAACTGGATTCTTTCTATGGAGATGAAACTTTGCATGCATTATTAGAGCATGCTATATCATTTAATGAACAAATGGATACATTTGATTATATTATAACGCTAACCGAAGAGGATAAAGAAGAAAATGAAATTAACGAAGAAGAAGAAGTAGATGCCGACACCCCCGCAGAAGAAGAGAACACGCCGTAAAAATCATTATTTTACCTCAGATCATGAAGAGGCTATAGTGAGATATGCGCGCAGCAGTTGTCAGCGTGAGCGCACAGAACTATATGTAGAATATATTCAGCCAGCTTTTAATGAGATGGTAGATAAAATTGTTTTCACATATAAGTTTACTAATCTACCTAATTGCGACTCCTTAAGAGAGGAATGTAAGATTTGGTTAATGACGATTCTTGACAAATATGATCCAAATAAAGGCTCTAAAGCCTTTTCGTATTTCTCAGTAATCACAAAAAATTGGTTTATTCATAAAGTCAAGCGCCAGCAAAAACGAAACAAGCGTGAAATAGATTATGGCAACATATCGAAAGCTTATGAAGAGGAGTTTCTTTCGACAAGTGAATCGTATATCACTGAGCGCGAAGAAAAAGAATTTTGGCAATCTTTTTATGATGAACTTAAATCATGGGACGCTACTCAAATGAAAGAAAATGATTTAAAAGTATATCAGGCTATTAATATCTTATTTGAGTCTAAAGAAGATATCGATATTTTTAATAAAAAAGCTATTTATTTATACTTGCGAGAGATTACCGGCTTAAACACCAAACAGATTGTCAATTCTCTCAAAAAGTTTCGAAAGAAATATTACAACTTTAAAGATGATTGGGATACCGGAGCATTATGAGCAAAAAAAATTTAGAAACACTAATCGATGAAGCTCTAACTAATATTAGAGACGACAGAAAGATTGCACGCGAGTTTCTAAATGAAATTGCCAATCAGATTGTGAAGGATCCCGAACAGAACAAATATTTAAGCCCAGTAGCAGCCAAGCATGTAGAAACAATGCAGCGTTCCAATGAGCAGCTTGTAAAGATTATCGGATTAAGACAAAAGGCCGAAGGCCCTCGCGATAGTTTATCGGAGAATGACAAAAACAATCTTTTTGATTTAATTCAAGAGGAGACCAAAGATGCCTAAAGAATTTTTGGATTGGACAGCGACTCAAGGATCCGGCGCAGGCCTAGAGGTATTAGGAAATGCTCTTAGGAAAGCTATTAGTTTCGATGCTTATGGGGGGAAAAAGCAATTTAAAGCGCGCGCCCTCACGAATGCTTATCCTTTAAATGACGCCGAGGGGGCCTTATTTTTAGAAACTGATTATGACGCGTCTCCCAGCACAGGTTCCGCCGGCGAACCTGCCGCAGCAAACGCCCCAATTGGTTATTCTCAATATATTTTCAAGGCTAGGATTATCGGAGAGAATTCGCCACACTCCTTCATTCCGGATCCATGCGACGATGCCTTCATTGCAGATCCCGAAAAAGCAATTCCTTATATCATGATGCATACTTCTTTTGTAACAGATATAAACGCTACTACTGACGACTTCCAATATATTAAAAAGGGAGATATAATTATTGTTGAATTAGAACGCAACGAATTTTCTTACAATTTGCAATTTGGTAAGTTTATAAAAATTGCCAACACTAGAGTACAAAACATAACCGAACGAACCCCAGAAGCCTGTGCCTCCCTTGCTGGACTCTTTGAAGGCGCATCCGGCGTAAATCGCCTCGGTGGTCGCCCAGGAGCGCCAGTCCCCGGAGATCCCGGCCACTTTTATTGGTCCAACCGAAAACGTCAGCTAATTGCTAGATGGACCCATGATGATGAATGGAAGGGGCAGACATTGCAAAATGGTGAGATAGCCAATATTCCAGGGCTTTTGGTGGAGGATCCCGCAAGTGGCGCCACGCTGCTCAAACCAGCGATGGACGATTGGTTGCAATTAACCGCGGCCTATAAAGCAAAATTTGGCCAACAGCTTAAAGCATCTGGCTATCGTACCTATAGTTCACAGGTTGCGGTGAGATTAAAAAGAGTTCCCGGCGATAGGTGCCCCACGAGACATGGCGGCTCCCAGGGAGATGGAAGCGGCAATCAACAATATAATTCAGCTTGCGAGCATATTGGATACGCGGCCGTTCCTGGCAACTCTAATCATGGTTGGGCCGCGGCAGCCGATCTTCGCGGCTCACAATTTAGGATGTCGCCCCGCGGCACTGCCCCCAATAATGAAGAATTTAAGTGGGTAAATAAATATGCATCACGTTTTAATTTTGTTTTTGGGGTGACTAACGAACATTGGCACCTTGATTGGAACCAACTAAGCGAATATACAACTTTAAATAGCCCTCACCCGCAGAAAGTGGCTTGGGACACGACAGGACAAAGTGAGAACATTCCCTTCGGGAGAACAGGTTAACAATGTCAGACACCAAACAATATTTCGATCTTCAAGCCTTTGATCCTGCCGCCCAGCAATCTTTAATAGATTGGCTGCAGTATATGGAGGACAACCATCCTCTTAATGAAACTCCTAGTGATAGTGGTTATTTTCACACTGAAGTGCCCGAGCCGACACCTGTTTTTATTCCGGCGAGAAATACCAAAAAAATAGGCAAAGGCAATGCTCAAATAACTTTCGGAACGGATCGCCCAACGGGACGTGCTAGCGGAAAAGGAGCCATTGGGGCACAAGGTGCCAACACGATTGATATTGTGGTGGGACGAATGGCATCTGCCGATGGAGGACGCGGCGTTAAAAATGGCACTTTGGTTAATAATAACTTTTTTGCGGATGCAGCGCGCATTTACATTAGCCAGCTTACAGATGTTGATGAGAATTTTGGCATAGCGAAAGGAGTAACGGCACAATCTACTAATCGGTCAGCAATCGCCCTTAAAGCGGATGCCATTCGCCTCGTGGGTCGCGAAGGCGTAAAGATTGTTACAGGACGCTCCCGCGCTACTGGTTTTGGCCCAAGCGGAGAAACCAACTCAGTAGGAGGCAGAGTTGAAGCCGCCCCCCCTATCGAATTAATCGCAGGTAATAATACCGATTCTAAAAATGTATGGGGAGGCATGTTCAACCCTAATGAAGAAGTGCCGGGATTGCAGCCACTGGTAAAAGGTAAAAATATGCAGGGAGCACTCACCGAACTCCATCAAATTGTTGGAGAAATATGGAGTGCACTATTTAATCTAACAATATTACAGACTACATTTAATGGCGTTCTGGGAGTTACTCCTCTTCCGTGGCATGCCTCCGCAGCCGCCCCAACAACAACCGGAAATCTGAATCTCGTGATGAGCAGCTTATATCATACACGAGTTAATGCAATGATGTGGGAACTAGACTATTTATATCCCTTTGGTTATAAGTATATTTGTAGTACGAACGTAAGCGCGAATTAAAAGGTTTAAAATGGCAGAATCTAAATTTTTAAAATGGCAAGATAAAACTGGGGATGGTATTCCTGATGTTTGCCAGGATTTAGTACCGCCGGCACAAATTGATCCTTGTTCTGTATGTAAACCAAATCCAGGTGCTATTGTTCCCGATTGGAGAACAAAAGATGTCACTGAGCCTTTTATTAACGAACGAGAATGTATCTACCAAATTGCTGTAGTAACCAACCTGACATCAACTGGTGCGGAGAACACGAGCAACGAAACGGCCGCCGAAGAAGCTCTCCAAGAAATTTATGAACTCCATGCATCGGATGCGATGGGCGGTCTTCTCACCTTTTATAATAAAAAAGATAGCGACGAGACCAGAGACACACTGATACAGGGACTCTATCCGGATAATTATTATTTAGGACCCCCTTATTTTGTTGCAACCAACCTGCAACTATTATATTCAGTACCGATAGCAGTATTAGATTCGCTTCCGGCCGCGGGTGAGGAAGACGAAGAGCGAGATGACGATACTCCCGATCCAGGTACCGCCCGCACAGTCTCTTATGAGGTTACGGATCTGTTCGATAAAATAATGACGGTTCGAAAAGGACTTCATTTATATAATCGATATTTTAAAGTTTCCCAATTTTTGGAAGGAACCAATATCTTTTTTGAAGATATGGAAAAAGTGTTTAATCTCGAAGACTATGGCGATCCTGGTTTCGGATCAGCACGTAGCGGCAATATTATGGCAGATATTCTGCCTCAATTAGAATCATTTTTAAATACCAAAAATATAAAGATGCCTGGAATCGGCTGGCCCGGATTTCAAGATAGTGCCACAAAACTTACATTTTATTTTGATAAAGATTATAAGATAACTCAATTAGATGTCTATACGGAAGGATGCGGACCCGACAAGCCAATAACTTATAAAAAAAGTGTAGACACCCACCTATATCCTAAATCTGCTTTCCAGCAGCCCACGGCCATGGCATATTTAACTCGATTAGATGAGATGGTAAGGGATTTGACCGCGCGCTCCCCGCTTCCGTGGGTGGAGTTTTTGTTAAAGTATACTTATCCAGCCGTGTATGTAAAAGATGGTTCTACTATAGAAACAGGCGCCACTACTGGCAGTTGTATAAAAAATGTGTTGAAAAAGGAAGCCAAAGAGCTTGGCCAAGATTTATTAGACGAGACGTTTAGTTTAGGGGATGCTATAGCGTATAAATTTCATCGAAATTTATGTTACAAAGATCAAGAAGAGGTTCTCGACGAGGGCCTCAAATTAGGGTTCTTCACAATAGCGGATCCCGAGTCCGCAGATTTTAAAAGCAATCTCCTGGCCGTGGCCCAAGAAAGAGCGTTTGGAGAAATAGACACAACATCCGCTGGTTTATGTCTTGCAGTCGCCCAATTTGGGGAATCTGAAGCAACCCCCAATCTCGACAATTTATGGCAACAGGTGGTGGCCAGAATGAAAATGTGCGGGTTAATGGACATGATGATGGAGGCTATCCAATGTTTATTTAAAGGAATGTCGCTAGAAGAAGGTCTGGGAATGATGATCAAAGCAGCCTTGGAGGGAATGGGGGTGCAAGATTTTGGCGCATTGTTTATTTTATTGCCTCCGGAAAAGCAAGCCGAATTAAACGCCTTAGTTCAACAAAAATTAAATAGTGGAGATATTTTTAGAGAAACTGGCCACTTGCAAGCCCTTTCCGACTCAGATACTGCTGCTGCCTTGGAATGGAACGCAGTGGATCCCAATTCCCCTGATTTATTGCCATGGAACGATCAAGCATATATTGAGCGGCAAGAGCAGCGCGCCTCCAAGAAACCCACGCGTTCCCGTCGCACTTTGGTACAAACCCTCGATAGCCCTGGTTCGGGAATTATAGTCCCACGGCAGTCCTTAAATCAAGACATCGTAATGCAAGCCTATTTTTTAGCGCTTTTAGATGTATATAGAGGGTTTTATTTAGAACTTATTGATATCTTAAATCAGTTCCCCGGCGCCGAGATTATTAAAACTTTAATAGCGACATTTGATTGTCCAAGACCCCCCCAAGGAGAAACCGGTGGTGAAGAATTTATAAAAAACGAGAAAGATCTTCCTTATTGTCTTAATATCAATGATATCATTCTCCCGCGCTTTGAAAACCCTTTTGCATGGTATCCTAAGAATACCGACTTCATGGGGCTTTTAATAAATGCAGCCAAGATAGTGATTCAAGAAATGGTCACACGAATGTTAATGCAAATTTTCTTAAAAATTTGCCAAACAGTAAGTGCCGCCGCATGTAAGGGGATCGAAGTCTTGGGGGATTTAATGCAAGCACCCTTTTCCAAAGATACTTTAAAAGAGCTAGTAAAAGAAACCTTTTGTGGTCCGGATAGCGATGACGACACTGTTAATGAAGCACTTGTAGAATTGGTCGCTTCTCTGGGCCCAGGAGCAATTGCTCTGGCAGACCAGCAACAAGCCTTGCGCTTTGCATCAGACCTCTCATCAGCCACCACTCGACGAGAATTTGCTTTAGCATTCGATGGATTACCGCCGGCTGCTCTGTTAAAGATCGGTATGAGGTTGATCAACACCGAATATCCGGACTATAAGGAGGGCCTAAGCAACGAAGACGATCTCGCCGCATTCTTCAAAAATATCGGCGCGGCCATGCCACTTGGTGCGCGCAAGCAACTCCAAGAGTATGCGGCAGGATTAGACGAAGATGAATTTGTCCCTGCAAATCCTAATTTGTGTGCCACTCCTGAGCAACAAGAACAATTCTGTGAGATTAGATCTGCGCTCTTGGGAGATCGAGCAAGTGATGCACAAAAAGCTCATTTGTGTGCGACTCCCGAGCCAAATATCGATTTAGCAAACATTCTTCAAAACGGCCCCGGCAAAACTATAGCAGCTTCTTTACCCCCTATTCTGTCCCAACCGGGATGCGATGACGGACTTCTTCCATTCGAACCGGCCGCCGCCATACAAACAGCTACCAGCGTTCTAGACAATGATCTCGAAATGTTAAAGATAGATTTTCTTGAAGATATGTTGGGTAATGGCCCTGGAAAACGCAATTGGGGTATGCTGAATCTTATCTTATCCGATACACGAGGCGCCCCCCTTTCAACCCATCAACGCAAAAAAGCTTGGGATTTCGGCTGGCAACAAAATTATGTAGATTTTTATGTAGAGTCTGACGGCAACTTTTGGGATCCTTACGCAGCCCCGAAGAACCAGAAAGGCGCTTATCCTATAAAAGTAGCGGAATGGCTCCGAGAAGAGATCAATTATGGCCCGCTTTCGGATGAGGGTATAAATTCTAATAACGACTTTCTGGCGACGGATATTGCAAGCACAGTAACGTTTAAAGCTAAAAATTTTGATGGATGGATGGGAAACGTTAATTTACTTTCATTGCCTGATTTTGGTTACAATATGAAGATTGATGTAGATTTCGAAAATGAAAAAATCGATTGGATTGCATTAGGACGCAAAAAAACACCAGATGCGACATTGGAATATCGAGATAATGATTCGGATGAGGATGATGACCATGGCCACGACAACTGGGGATATGGGCTTGATTTTGAAGTTTTTTTTGCCGATTTAGAAAAAACTATCACACCAGAAACCGCCGCTACTCAAGACCCAAATGCGCTAGAGCCGACAATCCATAATGTAGCGGGCGATAATATGCGCATGAAAATATATGACGTCACAAAACCCAGCATGGCGGCCGCTCTGATCGCAGCCGGCTCCATGTCTCCCGACGAAGCCAAAGAATTCATCGAAGAAGCTAGAGAGCTTCTAGGTACCGGCGAAAATAGAGAACTAAAATATGAATTTTTATCTATCGACAACACACTTGATGATATAGATACTTCTCCATATGTGAATTTTTTAAGCACATTTATCCAGCATAGCAATTATTCTCCTCCTGTGGTTCTATTACGCGAAATGATAGAGCAAAATGGAGGCTCAATAACCTTACCCGATGCTCAAACGTTTTATGAATCAACCCTCGAAGGTTTATTGGATTCTTTCGCCAATACTATTGTAGACAATGACGCAGCTTTTGCATATGGAGCGACTCTAGAAACTTTGACAGATGATGACTTGGAATATGTGATTGATTCCGGACAAATCCCTGGCGCCTCCGGAGGAACACCTTATGATGAAATTTGGATAACCGATCCGGCGGGCCTTTCGCGCAAGATCAGAAATAGTGATCAAATTTTAGGAATTAGCAAATACCAATGGGAAGTAAAACAAGGCACACCCGGGTATGAATCCAATCGCGTTTTCTATCTTGATCCGGATAAGTTTGGAGGTTCTTATAAAAGTCCTCCATTGTATATCGCCCCCCTGCACGATAAAGGATGGTTTGGGTTGCTGGATGTCCTGTTCCCAGAGCAAGGTGCATGTAAGCCCACTAGAACCGATTTAGTTGATTTTGGAGATATTCAATCTAAAATTAATAAAACCTACCAACACATTCCTGAAGATGAAAGATTAAAACTTGATCGTGATTGTGCCATAGAAGTGCCCTACAATAGAATTCTCCAAAGACCAGCCGTCGCAGGCCTGGAAGGAATTATTACTGCTGCCATAAGAATTTATGCTTCAACGCATTTTATAAAATCATTAGCAACATTTACTGCAATTAAGCCTGATTTTAAAACCAATTTTAGTTCTATCTATGCATCATATATTATTGAAGACATGGAAGAAAGCTTTAAAGACGCTCAATCTGGAGCCGCCGAATTCTTTACTTTGTTTAAAGATGAAGAATTTTGGTATGCATTTTTAGAACAAGCAGTGCAACTTTATTCTCGAAGAGTCGATGGCCGACAAATCAAGGGCGACGATTCAGATTCTAACGCCGATATTTTAGATCCACCCGCGAATGTGTTGAAGGCGTTATATACTATTAATGCTATGCAGGAAGAATATGAAATTCCCGATAGACAAGCTTTAAAGGATGCAAAAGATAATAATGATGCGGGCCCGGCACAAAGTCTTCGTGGCTATAAAGGCGATAAGAACCTTGAAGCAATACAGGCAACCGAAGAAGAAGCAAAGCTAGTCTTAAAAGAACTTGTTAAAGAACAATTACAGATCATGGGAGAAAAGTTTATAGAGAATTTGGGTATTATTGATCTAAACCCCAGTATCCATGATGTGGCATATTACTTGCTGGAAAATTTGTGCGAAGGAAGTTCTTTGACGATTGATGGAAAAGAAATCAAAGAAGAAGTTAGCACTAATTCAGATTTAGCTACCACTGGCGAAGAGAACTATACTAATGGTAATGAGCTTGTAACAGCAGACGGTGAAAATTATGTGGGATTTTATCACGTCCACGATGGCGTATATATGGAAGGAGAATTCCATGTTCCCGAAGATCATGGCATTTTAACTCCCGTATCCAATCAGATAATTGTTCCAATTGGAGATGTAGCGCCTTATGAGTCCGTTGACGTTACAGCAACGACGAAACCATTTACAATTGAAAAATATATTGCCATTAAAGGAGTTAAGTATGCTCCTTCTGCCGCAGTTGCTTTAATCTCACAAAACGAGGCTAGCGATAATATTTCCACTGTCTACCCGGGCACCCTCACAGAAGTAGCCGATGCACAGGGCAAAGTGGTGGGCCTGGAAGGCGAGTTGGGAGTAAGATATGGAGTAGAACTCTCCGTTAATATAGGCGGAGTTAGAACTCCGATAGCAGAAACTGAAATAGATGTACTAGATCTTCCCATCAATAAATTTACAAGCATTGAGGGAGATTCTAAAATACTTCTATGTTTAATCAACCAACTTAAAGATGAAGACAAGTTTAAGTTGGTTTATAAATACATCTTCTCGTTGCCTAAAATTGTATCCACTCTCGCTATTTATAATGACATGGCATTTTTACCATCTATTGGGCAGATTTCAGTACCAGTCTCCCTTATAGAGACGGGGCCCGATCTCAGAGATTTGCCAGGAAGCTACAGATCCGATCTAGAACATCCGGAACTGAACCCCGGCCAAATTGGGTGGGTGCCTTCACCCCGCCGCCAGAGGGGCCACGGCCTTTTTGTTTTAGGGTGGAACCAATGGGATCAAGTATTGATGCGTAATTCTAAAAGTAGAATTAAAAAAATATTTAAGACTTATTATAACTCGGCCAACGGCATGGAAGATATATTAGCACAGATAAAAGGTAATGATCGCGCAAGCTGGACATGGGCCAAAAACCTTAAGTCCAGATTGAAGCCGTCCCCCGGCGCCGATTTGCTTCCCTGGTGGAAGAAAAGAAAGCTCCGTTCTAACCCGTTTGACGCCAAAGGGAATTTATGTGAAAAGAAATAAACTTATTCCTATTTACAAAAGAGAAAGAATATGTCGTCTTTAGCTGTAAAATTGCCACTAATGTATAGCCAGGAAAATGGCTATATGATGATCAAGTCAATGTTGCCCATGATAAGGCAAAATTTAAAAATGCTTTTATTAACAAATCCCGGCGAACGAATTATGATACCAGCTTTTGGAGTTGGCATGCGCACTTACTTATTTGAGAATTTTGATGAAACTACCTATGCCAAAATACGCGCGAGAGTAAAGAGCCAAGCTAAGATTTTTATGCCCTATATTACCATTAATAGTATACAGTTTATTCCGGAAGATATGGATAATGGGAAACTATCTCTAATAATTAAATACGTAGTGCCCTCTTTAAGGTCGCAAGATGTATTTAAATTTAATGTCTAGATGAGGATTATAAATGCCAGATGAACAGAAAAAGATTTTACCGATAGATTATACTCATAGAGAATTTGAGAGTATTAGAAGTGATCTCCAAGGTATCGCCGAGCGATTGTACCCAGCTACCTTTAAAGATTTTTCTGAAGCTTCTTTTGGTTCTTTGATGCTCGATGCAGTCGCGTATGTAGGGGATCAGCTTTCATTTTATTTAGATTATAACATTAATGAATGTTTCCTGGACACCGCTTATCAGTTTGATAATGTGGTACGGCACGGTAGGATTTTAGGTTATAAATCTAGTGGAAGGCCATCGACTTATGGTAAAGTAGCTTTATATGTGATGGTTCCGGCATCTTCGACTGGTATTGGTCCTGATTCGGCATATACACCTCTATTGAAAAAAGCCACATCATTTTCGTCCCAGACGGGCCTTAAGTACATGTTATTAGAAAATGTGGATTTTGGAGATCCTAAAAATACTATAATCACAGCGCGCGTCAATGAAGCCACCGGCGCCCCCACATGGTATGCGATAAAAGCATATGGAACCGTTGTCTCGGGATATTTTTCACAGCAAACAATAACTGTTGGAGATTATCAGAGATATAAGAAAGCAAGACTTTCAAATGCTAATATTTCTGAAATTATATCTGTAACCGATTCTCAAGGCCATGAATATTTTGAAGTAGACTATTTGGCACAAGATATGGTTTATAAAGAGTTGCCTAACAAAAATTTTAAAAACGATAATGTTCCCTCTGTTATTAAGCCGTATTTGGTTTCAAGAAAGTTTACTCTGGAAAAAGATTCCCGAGGTCCGTATCTGCAGTTTGGCAGTGGAAAAGCCGGCGAGTCTAATGTGGTGGCCGATCCTCAATCGGTTGCCATTGATTTGTTCGGGAAAGATTATGTAACAGACACCACCTTCGATCCTACGAGACTGTCTAAAAATGAAAATTTGGGAATAGTCCCCTCCAACACAACCTTAACAGTGGCATTCAGAGGGTCTAATCCCGCAAATTCCAATATTGGAGTTGGGGTTTTGAATCAAATAAACTCCACTAAATTTGAATTTAATGATATTCAGTCTTTAAATAATGTTGTTGTAGGAGAAGTTAAGCGCTCTTTAGAGGTCAACAATGAAGAGCCGATTGTGGGAAGTGTAGCCTATCCTAATTCTACCGAAGTTAAAAGAAGGATTTATGACACATTCCCCACACAAAATCGTGCCGTTACTCAAGCTGATTATGAAAATATTTCTTATAGAATGCCGGCCAAATTTGGCTCCCTCAAGAGAATTAGCGTCCAGCGCGATCCTGATTCCCTTAAAAGAAATTTAAATATGTATGTGCTGTCCGTAAACGAAAGAGAAGAATTGACAGCTACCAACACAACTATTAAGAACAATCTTAAAACATGGCTCAATAACTATCGCATGATGAATGACACTATCGATATTTTAGATCCTTATATTATCAATATCGGAATCAATTTTATTATTAAAGCTGATATCGGCGCCGATAAATATGTGGTGTTAAATACCGCAATTGAAGCATTAAAGCAAAAATATAGAACTCATTTTTATATTGGAGAGCCTCTCTATATTAGTGATATTTATCAAGAATTAAAGAAAACTACAGGCGTCTTAGATGTATTAAAAGTAAAACTTACTAACCCTCAAGGGACTAATTATTCGAGCACCAAAATAAACATCGATCAAAACATCTCCCCAGATGGTACTTATTTGATTACTCCTAAGAATGCGATTTTAGAATTGAAATTCCCCGCTACTGACATCAAAGGAAAGTGTAAGTAATGGCATTAAAGCGATATACAGCTAGCGCTGATACAACGATTGTAAATGCTTATGAGCCCAATCTGCGCACTCGCGGCACCGGCGCAAATATGGGCGCTGCAGACGTTTTAGAAACGTTTTCTATCTATGGGCGCCAGTCTACCAGTTCCGCCGAGTTGTCCCGAATTCTTGTTAAATTTCCTATTGCTTCTATCTCAACCGACAGAACAAACACAGTTATCCCGGGCTCAGGTTCTGTAAGTTTTTATTTGCGAATGTTTAATGCGGCCAATTCTAAGACAGCGCCTTCGGGAGCTTTTTCTTATACCGTCGAGCCTTTATCCAGAGACTGGCAAGAAGGCTACGGACTCGATTTGGAGGGCTATAAAGATATAACTAAGGGTAACATCGGCGCCAACTGGATGAGCAGCAGCGATTCAACCGCATGGTCAAAGACCGGCGGCGATTACGTCAGCACAGCAAACGCAGCCTACCCGTTTCGCTGGTATAATGTTTCCGCAAGCACAGGAATCAGTGATCTAGAAGTTGATGTCACACAATTGGTAGAATTATGGATAGCCGGGACTTTAGATAATTATGGCGTTGGAGTACATTTATCGGGCGCATACGAGGCCTATTATAATAGTGCCGATGAGGGAACATACGATGGCTACAACAACGATCTAACAGGCGCCACAACTTCATACTATACAAAGAGGTTTTTTGCACGCGGATCTCAGTTTTTCTTTAAGCGTCCCACTCTGGAAGCGCGCTGGGATTCTACTCGCAAAGATGATCGAGGCGATTTCTATTATAGTAGTTCTCTGGCCGGAGTAAACGAAAACCTTAATACCATTTATCTTTACAACTATATCCGCGGCCAGTTAACCGACATTCCCGGCTCCTCAACCGGCGCGATTTACGTCAGCCTATACTCCGGTTCTGCCGCCAACACAGAACCTTCTGGTAGCGCTCTGGCACTCCCCACCACTCTACCGCGCACCACAGTCGAAGCTGAAAATCCCTACGTGGTTACTGGCGGGTGGATTTCAACGGGGATTTATACAGCCTCTTTTGCTGTAACATCCTCGGCAGCCCCTCTCACTAAACTTTTTGACGTATGGCACGGCGGCATTGGCACAGGCACCCCGGGGACCACGAATGCTAGCACAGAATATGTGACAGGATCTATTGTGCCGTTGCATTTTAGTTCGTCACAAACGGTACAGAAATCCCATTATTATATGAATATCACTAATTTAGAGGAAAGATATTCCCCTACGGAAACTGCTCGTTTTAACCTTTATGTCCGACATAAAAACTGGTCCCCCACTATTTACACTAAAGCCAATTCGTCCATAGAAAACCTTTCTATTCTAAGCGCATCTTATAGAGTGTTTAGGGTATTAGATGGTTATAACGCAGTTTCCTATGGAACAGGAAGCAATAAACATACAGAAATGTCTTATGATATTTCTGGGAATTATTTTGATTTTGATATGCGTCTCTTAGAGCCTGGATATACATATGCATTTAAATTTGCATTTTACGAGAATGGAATCAATTCTTGGCTCGAACAGCCGTCTATGTTTAAGTTTCGAGTAGCAGACAATGAGTATTAAAAAACTATTTCAATCTACTGAAAAAAACAGAAACTATCTTTCAGACACAACTCAACAAGAAGCTTTCAAAAGCATTGAGTCTGCAGATAATTTAGAGCAGATCAATGAACTGCAGCAAACCTACGTTCCAGGGATCAACTATAAGAATCCTGCATCGTTTGCCAAGTTTGGATCAGCTTATCTCTATTACAAGTCGTCGCTTGAAAGAATCTTAGAGTTCTATCCCTATGATGGTTCCGACGCAGAAAAGAACGCATACCATAACAAATCTTTACCGATAGACAAATATATCTACGACAATCTCTATCCGAGAACCACCGGATATATATCGATGAGTTCCGAGGGATGGGGTACCCAGGATTCAATTGCTAGTGGATATGGACTACCTGATACCGAACAATATATTACTTTCTTCGGCGGTCCGGGCACAGGTTCATTCGCCTCGGGCAGCAATGTCAAGGGGATGCTCCCGGATCCTTCTACTAGTCAGTTCCAGTATTCCAATATTTATGATACCGACATCTACACCAACGCCGGATTGCCCTCCGATTACGCGTCAGGCTCCCGTGAGTCCAACTTAAAATCTGATTTTGATACTGGAGTTACTGTAGAATTTTGGCTCAAGACAGGCTCTATGCATGGCACTAGGACGCTTAAACAAGTAGTTTTTGACATGTGGAATAATGAAGCCGCCTCTAGCGATGCTTATGGGCGCATGACTATAGCTCTTACGGGCACCCGCGGCGATGGCTCCGGCGGAATTGCCGGCGGTTTTGTTCCATGGAGCGAGTCACCCTTCCTCATCACTGTACAATCCGGCTCGACCGGCGAACTGACTGGCAGTTATGAACAGCGTATTGGTCGTGGCATTACCACTTCGTCGTTAGGCGAGTGGCATCATTATGCATTGACAGTTTATAATTCTGGATCAGATTCGAAAATGGATTTTTATATCGATGGAAGATTGAATGATTCTATTGCATCTGCATCGGTTGCCAATACATCGATTGGGGCTCTTGGCGAACTGCCATCTAAAAATATGATGGGACGCCTCGGTGCACTTTTAGCTGCGCCATCTGGTACTGCAGCTAGCGCCGGCGCCGGAAAGCTAAAAGGCTCTATCGATGAATTCCGATTCTGGAAAGAAAAGCGCAGCGCTGAAGATATCGGCCGCTATTGGTTTACGCAAGTTGGAGGCGGCGTCAATACTGATTTAGCAAATGCATCGCTTGGAGTTTACTACAAGTTTAATGAAGGTATTACAACTAACACTTCTACTGATAGTATTGTACTCGACTACGGTGGGCGTATTTGTAATGGTATCTGGACTGGCTATACTTCCACTTCTAGAAACACTGGTTCGGCTATAGTTTCTGCCAGCGTGGCCGCCAAGGAATATCGAGATCCAATTATTCATAGCGACCATCCGAGCGTTATTACTCTTAAATCAGATTTATTGGCGACAGGATCCTATCACGATAATACCAATGCTGCGATGTTTGTTAAAAATGCTCCGGGATGGGTATTAGAATTAAATGACGATACTGAATCTGAAAATGATGATTTAAGAAAGCTTTCGCATATTGTTGGAACTTATTTCGATCAACTGTTCCTTCAGATTCAAGCATTGCCGAAGATTGTTGGCTCAACTTATCCCAGTAGTTCGCACAAGCCGCTGCCCTTCGCGCAACATTTGCCACAGTCGCTAGGTCTCTATACTCCTGAATTGTTTATCGATGCAACAGTGATGGAGAAGTTTACAAATCGCAATGACTTCATGCTCTTTGAAAACGATTTGACCGAGACCAAGAACTTAATTTACACAAACCTTTATAATAACCTCGCTCACATCTATAAGAACAAGGGCACCGAAAAAGCTGTCCGCAATGTATTAAGGTGTTTCAATGTTGATGAAAAGCTCCTAAGACTTAAGACTTATTCCACCAACACCACTTTCGAGCTAAAGAATAACCTTCAACAGACAACTGTAAACAAAACATTCCTTAATTTCCACAATACCGGAAGTCTTGGCGCAGTTGTATATCAGAGAATAAGTTCTTCTAATCCCAACGCTATTGGTTATATCTCTGGGAGCGGGTATACTACAGGCCCCAACCGCCGCGGCTATGAAGATCGATATGGATTTACAGTTGAAGCTGATGTAACATTCCCAAGATACACTGAAAAAAGTACAATCCATAGAAGTTTTGTAACTTCTTCGCTGTTCGGAATGTATACGGTTAATACCGGTAGCACGTTTGGGCCCACTACGGGCGCCCCCAGAGCCGGATATTTGGACGGAACTATTACTACTTTCGCGACGGGTACGACTGCTGATGTGATATTTGACCCCGCAAACTTCCAAGTATATGCATGCCGGCACTCCCCGGATTCTGACAACGTTTTCTTCAAGCTGGCATCGGCCAACTATCCCTCACCTTTTCAGGTTGAAAGCGAAACTAGTCTAACAAGTTCTATATTCCCCGACGTTTATGATAATAGTCGCTGGCAACTGTCAGTTCGTGTTCGACCACAAACCACAGGAACAGGCTCTATCTATCCGATGGCCGGCTGGGTCTCCGGCTCCACTGCAGCCACAGATTACAATTATGAAGTGATCTTCCGCGGATTGAACACTTATTTGGGCGAGATCCAAAATAGTTTTGAATTAACTGCCTCACTGCCTTGGGTCTCCGGCTCAAACTTCCTCCAGTCAGCCAAGCGCATTTATACGGGGGCTGAAAGAACCAACATTACCGGCGCGATATTAAACGTCAGCGATGTTAAGGTGGCAGGCATTAAAGCTTGGACGAGAGCCTTAGATAACAATTCCCTCGATCAGCATGTGTTTGATGTCGGAAACATGGGAATCTCCGCTTCTTATCAAAGCGTTTCGCCACTGGATCATAACTTAGGCGGCGCCGGCCCTGCTGGTGCAACTGCGGGCCAATATCTCGATGTAACAAACGCCCGCATGCTGGCGCTTGACTGGAACTTCGACAATGTAAGCGGTGGATCAGATTCGTCTGGTAATTTCTATGTCACCGATATGAGTTCGGGCTCGGCACAACTAAGAGACAACTATGGCTGGATTGGGAAAGAGACTGGCTACCAACACACAGGCTATGGCCAACATTTCCCAACTTCCACTAAGCAGGTAATCTCTAGAGAATTAGTAAATGCATTTCAAT